>CZKH01000037.1_pt1 | contig 28856 bp, 30 predicted proteins | sample 682611 | NCBI WGS metagenome assembly CZKH01 (sample SAMEA3539301, study PRJEB10725) | soil metagenome | biome: tundra; feature: field; material: soil | place: USA | collected 2010-05 | depth 0.15 m | reverse complement strand
ACTTCCTCTTGCTCGTCCTGGTTTCCTCGCATCCCTCCTTCTATCTCATCCCTCACAAAATACAAGTGAGTTTTTCCGCAACCTCTGAAGCCGTGCCGTCCGTGCCCAAAAAATGAATCTGGCTCAACTCCGCCGGTTGAAAGTTAAGCTTTATCCAATTCACAATCGGCGTGGCCTTCTCCCGACAGACAATTTTTCGCCTGCAGCCTTTGCCTGCGTAAGATATTCTGAAGCCACGGAGATTGCCCATGAAAAACCATCACGCGCTGCGGCTCCAGCTTTGTTTGGCATTAACGCTAATCCTCGGACTAGCGCTCACGCCCATTCTCACCATGGCCGCCGATCCGCCCAGAATAGTCGGAACCTGGGAAGGAGTTCTCGACCCGGGAGCCCAGCCCAAGAAGCACGTCGTGGTGCACATTTCCGCCGAGCAGGACGGCAGCCTCAGTGGCACCATCGACTACCCTGACCAGGACGTTTCCGGAATTCAGATCACCGCCATAACCTACAAGGCGCACATCCTGCACTTCGAAAGCGCCTCGAATCTGAGTGCGTTTGACGGCACCCTGAACAAAGAAGATACGGAGATCGCGGGCACCTGGAAGCAAGGCGGATCACCCCTCGCTCTCGTCCTCAAGCGCACGTCTTAGCCCTAACCTACGCCTCGTTTGCCCCTTTGGTTTTCTCTGTGACTCTGTGTCTCTGTGGTGAAAGGCGTCTCGACTCCCCATTAGCAACTCCTTCGCCGCTGTTATAATCAAGAATTGCGCCCATGTCCACGAAACGACTGATTCGATCCACCACAGTTTTATCCATCCGCCGCAACGGCAGCGTGGTCCTCGCCGGCGACGGACAGGTCACGCTCGGCGAGTCCGTCATCAAACACACCGCGAAAAAAATCCGCCGCCTCTACAACGACAAGATCCTTGCCGGATTCGCCGGTTCCACCGCCGACGCCTTCACCCTTTTCAGTCGCTTCGAATCGAAACTGGAGCAATACCACGGCAACCTCGGCCGCGCCGCCGTCGAACTCGCCAAAGACTGGCGCACCGATAAATACCTGCGCCATTTGGAAGCCTTGCTCCTGGTAAGCGACAAAGAGCAAACATTCCTGCTCAGCGGACAAGGCGATGTGATCGAGCCCGATGGCGGCGTAGCCGCGATCGGCAGCGGTGGCCCCTACGCGCAAGCCGCAGCCGAAGCTCTGTCGCGCCACACCGAACTCTCCGCCCGTAAAATCGCCGAAGAAGCAATGAAGATTGCCGGCAAAATGTGCATCTATACGAATGATGCGGTAACGATTGAAGAACTGTAGTTCTCAAGTTCTCGGTTCTCAGTTCTCAGCAAAACCTTCGCTGCGCGACTGAGAACTGAGAACCGGGAACTGAGAACTTTTTATGGCCATTTACTTACCCAGCAGCGCCGAAGAAGAACAACTCGCCCTCGACGAACTCACTCCACGCGAGATCGTCGTCGAACTCGACAAACACGTAATCGGCCAGAAGGACGCGAAACGCGCCGTCGCCATCGCACTGCGCAACCGCACCCGCCGCCAAAAACTAACCCCCGACCTGGCCGAAGAAATCATCCCCAAAAACATAATTATGATAGGGCCGACGGGGGTGGGGAAGACGGAGATTGCGCGGCGGCTGGCGAAGCTGGCGAATTCTCCGTTCTTGAAGGTGGAGGCTTCGAAGTTTACGGAAGTTGGGTATGTGGGGCGGGATGTGGAGTCGATGGTGCGCGATCTGGTGGAGATTGCGATCGATAATGTGCGCGAAGAGAAACTTGAAGATGTTGCCGACAAGGCTGAGTTGAATGCGGAGGAGCGTTTGCTGGATATTCTGCTGCCGCCATCTCCACCGAGCCGGCCTGGCGAAGCTACAACGACTGCGGGCGGAGTGGTGATCGATGGCGGTACGGCGCTGGCTGAATCTTCATCGCGGACGCGGGAAAAATTGCGGCAGCAGTTGCGTGAAGGAAAGTTGGACGAGCGTCAGGTTGAGATCGATGTGCGCGAGCGGAATTTCCCCACGTTTGAAATCATGAGCAACCAGGGTGTTGAGGAGATGGACATCAACATCAAGGACATGCTGCCGAACATCTTCGGGGCGCGGACCAAGAAGCGGAAGATGAAGGTAAACGAGGCGTTTGAATATCTGATTCAGGAAGAAGAGCAGCGGCTGATCGATATGGATCACGTCACGCGGATGGCGATCGACCGTGTGGAGAATTCGGGGATTGTGTTTCTGGATGAGATCGACAAGATTGCGGGGCGCGAGGGCGGGCACGGTCCGGATGTTTCGCGCGAGGGAGTGCAACGCGACATTCTTCCCATTGTTGAAGGCACTACCGTGAACACGCGCTACGGGATGGTACGGACCGACCACATTTTATTTATCGCGGCCGGAGCGTTTCACGTTTCGAAGCCGAGCGATTTGATCCCTGAGTTGCAGGGGCGGTTTCCGATTCGGGTCGAGTTGCAGTCGCTGACCATGGAAGATTTTGTGCGCATCCTGACCGAGCCGAAGTCTTCCTTGGTGAAGCAGTATACGGCGTTGCTCGAGACTGAAGGAGTGAAGCTGGAATTCACGCCGGAGGCGCTGCAGGAGATTGCGCACTTTGCATTTCGGGTGAATGAGAGTACCGAGAATATTGGAGCGCGGCGGCTGCATACCATCATGGAACGCGTGCTTGATGAGCTCAGCTTCGATGCTCCGGAGAGAAAAGGCGAGCATGTGAACATCGACGCGGATTATGTGCGGAAGATGTTGACGGACATTGTGAAGGATCAGGATTTGTCGAGGTATATTCTGTAGAAAGTCTTTACCACAGAAGGCACAGGGGAACACGGGGTAGAGCTTTCTGCTGGAGGAACTTTGGATATGCCTGGAGCGCGACGCCTTTTAGTTTCTTCTCTGATCTTGGCTGGAGCAGGACTTCTCCGGGTGGAGGCGCAGTTACCTAAAGTCAGCATCACCCTGATGCCTGACGTCCCTTACGAGAAGGTTTTCGGCCAATATGTTTTGTATGGCCCTTTTGGAGCGCACGGGGGATTCGTACGGAAACCAAGCTCTCGGACGCTTCAAATCCCGGTCGTAGTCGAAGGCAAACCTGCAAGCCAGATCAAGATGTTTATCGGGGCACCCGGGTGCAAGATGGCGACTTTCGATATTCCGATCCTAAATCTTCTTGATACTCAGGAGTCCTTCTCTTGTAGTCCGGTGCCTACCGTAACCCTGGTAGGGCGGATCAGTCCGGCCAGCCTGCTGCGCAACAAGGATGCAACTGTCTCGGTTGACTATATGGCTGGGTGGGCGTGCAGATTCTTCGGGTTTGCAGATTGCATGGTTCCTCAGATTTCATTTGGCACGGCTAAACCCGATGCCGAAGGCATTTTCAAGATCGAACTCCCTGATTTCAGCGCGGAATCCAACGCTTCCGACTCGGACGATAGCACGGATCTGCAACTTATCCTCCGGGACGCCAAGACTTATAACATTCTCGCATTCCTGGAGCCAGAATCGGAGACACTTCGCAGCGCGAGCGGTAACCTCAGGATCTCCTCTTTCTACCCGCAGAACGTGGTTTTCGCCGCCCGGAAACAGTGAAATCGAACGGCAAACTGTGTAACTTACGCTCGAGCTTCTGCCGTCCCTCCGGGACTCGGTTCCTGTTTTTGTGAGCTTACGCCGGACTTACGTCCGGGGCTGTTATATGTCGCCCCTAGCGGGGCTGCGGTCTGATGATCCGTTCTGTATCCTCGCCCTAGGGCTAGTCTCCCACACAAGCCCACACGGTCTGGTATTCTGCCTCGTCATGAAAAACATTGATCGGGCGCGGCTGACTGCGCTGATGCTTCGCGAGCAGAAGAAGTTTGTCGAGGAGCGGCCTAAGTCGAAGGCTCTGTTTGAACGGGCGCGGAAGTCGCTGCTGGCGGGCGTTCCCATGAACTGGATGGTGAAGTGGGCGGGGCCGTTTCCGCCGTTTGTGCGGGAGGCGCAGGGCGCCAGCTTTTTCGATGTGGATGGGCACCGCTATGCCGACTTCTGTTTGGGCGATACGGGGGCGATGACGGGGCATTCGCCGTTTGCCACGGTGAAGGCGGTGGAGGAGCAGGCGCGGCGCGGGATTACGTTGATGCTGCCGGGTGAGGATTCCATCTTTGTAGCGGAGGAGTTGCAGAAGCGTTTCAATTTGCCTTACTGGCAGTTTGCGCTGACGGCGACGGATGCGAATCGGTTCTCGATTCGATTGGCGCGACAGATTACGGGGCGGGCGAAGATTCTGGTTTTTAACTGGTGCTATCACGGAACGGTAGATGAAGCGTTTATCACGCTGGAGCGCAATGGTGAGGTTGGTCCGCGGCGGGGGAATATTGGTCCGCCGGTCAATCCGGCGGTGACGACTCGCGTCGTCGAGTTTAATGATGTAGCGGAGCTGGAGGCTGCGCTGGCGGCGGGAGATGTGGCTTGCGTGCTGGCGGAGCCGGCGATGACGAATGTGGGGATCGTGCATCCGGAGGCGGGATTTCATGCGGCGTTGCGGGAGCTGACGCGCAAGCATGGGGCGCTGCTCATAATCGATGAGACGCACACGATTTGCGCGGGGCCGGGCGGATATACGCGGGCGGAGAATTTGGATCCGGATGTGCTGGTGTTTGGGAAGGCGATTGGCGGAGGGATTCCGGGAGCGGCCTACGGATTTTCGCAGGAGATGGCGGAAAGAATTGTGGCGGCGCAGAATTTGGAAGACTGCGACGTGGGTGGCATCGGCGGGACTTTGGCGGGCAATGCTTTGTCACTGGCGGCGATGCGCGCCACGTTGACGAAAGTTCTGACCAAAGAGGCGTTTGACCGGATGATCCCGATGGCTGAGCGTTGGACGTTGGGAGTGGCGAAGGCGATTGCGGAAGTGGAATTGCCGTGGCAGGTTACGCGGCTGGGGTGCCGGGCGGAATATATGTTTGGGCGCGACGCTCCGAAGAATGGGACGGAGGCGCACCATGCGATGGATTTCGAGCTGGAGCGGTTCATGCATTTATATGCGATGAATCGAGGGATTTTGCTGACGCCGTTTCATAATATGGCGCTGATGTCGCCGCAGACGGAGAAGGACGATGTGGATCACCACAGCAAGGTGTTTCGGGATGCGGTGAGGGAGTTGGCGGGGTGAGAACAGTTGCCAGTTGCCAGTTGCCAGTTGCCGGTGCCGGGCGTGTCTGCTGGAACTCACGTCGTCTGTGCGCCTGCATGAAACTTGCGGCGGGGAAATTGTTGCTGGTGGTGGGGACGTTGGTTTGGGTGAGCGGGTGCGCTTCGATTGGTCCGCCGGAGGCGCCATCGCTGGAATTGCCGAAGCCGCCATCGGATCTGCGCGCGGCGCGCAAGGGCGACAAGGTTACGCTTACCTGGACGATCCCGGCTCGAACCACGGACCGGCAGAGCGTGCGGTATCTGGGAAAGACGGATATCTGCCGCAGTGTTGCGGGGGTTGTTAAGCAATGTGGGACGCCGGTGGGAGTAGCTGCGCCGCCCCCGGATTTCGAAAAGGCCAGGAAGGCGTCCGCGAAAAAACTGGCGGCGAGTTTTACTGACGCCTTACCTGCTGCAATCGAACAGGAACACGCGACGGAATTTGCCAGCTATGCCGTGGAAGTACTGAACACCGCGAGCCGAGGGGCGGGGATTTCGAATCAGGTGCGGGTGGCGCTGGTGCCGACGCTGCCGCCTTTCGGTCTTTTTGCGGCACAACCCATCGATCAAGGTGTGGGAATCTCGTGGCAGTGTCCGGGCACGGCGAGGAGAAGAAGCGGTGTCAAATATCTGTTCCGCATCTACCGGCGGCTGGAATCCGGTTCCAGCTGGATTAAGATCGCCGACGTGGACGCCACCGAATGCGCCGCGGGAGCGAGTGGGCAAGGAAAGATCATCACATCGTTTCTTGATCAGAGTTTCGAGTGGGAGAATACATATTTTTATCGAGGCGCCGTGGTGAGCGTGGTGGAGATGGCGGGAAAGCCGGCGGTGGAGGTGGAGGGCGATGACACTGCCGAGGCCAAGGTATTCGCGCATGATGTGTTTCCGCCAGCGGTGCCTGCGGGAGTGCAGGCGGTGTTTTCGGGGCCAGGGCAGCAGGCGTTTATCGATTTAGTATGGACGCCGGTGAGCGATGCGGATCTTGACGGGTACAACATTTACCGTCACGAGGCAGGGGGTGCGGCGGTGAAGTTGAATTCGGAAGTGGTGAAGACCCCGGCCTTTCGGGATGCGCAGGTTGTGGCGGGGAAGACTTATTTTTATTCGGTGTCGGCGGTGGATCAGCGGGGGAATGAGAGTGGGCGGTCGGAGGAAGCAAGCGAGAGTGTTCCCTGATCAAAGATCAAGTCAGGGACCTCAGGGGCTTTAAGCCCTGTTTTTTATTGACTCTGTGTGGCATGGCTGAAGCCGTGCCCTTCCCAACACAGTTGGCGAGATAGTTCCTCGCGAATGTTGGAATCACCGCATGGCTGAGTGGCCACAAATCGCGCGGCGGATTCGGGTCCCGCTGGGATTTCTTTTTGCGGTGTTTTATTTCTGGCTGGCCCGGCCCTCGTGGCTATCCATGGCGGTGGGTGCGATTGCGGTTGTGCCGGGCCTTCTGATTCGGGCATTGGCTTCGGGTCACGTGCGCAAGAACGAGTCGCTCGCCACTTCTGGTCCGTATGCTTATACGCGCAATCCGCTCTATTTGGGATCGCTGCTGATGGGGTTGGGATTTGCGGCTGCGGCGCGCAGTTGGTGGGTGGGCGTTGCGCTCGTCGTGATGTTCTTCGCCATCTATCTTCCCGTGATTCGCGATGAAGAGACTTACCTGCGGCAGAAGTTTCCTGAGTTCGACGAATATGCGCGGCGAGTGCCGAGGATGTTGCCTAGACTCACGCCGGATTTGGGTGCAAACAGTGAAGCTCCGGCAGGATTCTCTTTGGATTTGTATCTGAAGCATCGCGAGTACAACGCGCTGCTGGGTGCGGTGGGGATGATGGCGGCACTGATTGCCAAGATGCGTCTGTTTCCTGGGTAGCCGCGGGCCAGCGACTATCGAGCTACCAAGATGTAACGCTCCAACCAATCTTTCCGATTATGTAAATCGAAGGATTGAGCGAGAATCACGCATGATCCTCCATAGGAGGGATTGATTTCCAGGACCATTAACTTCTGCTGACGGGCCCTCGCTAAGGGCACATTTGCTTTGCTGCTGTCTATCATTTGCATCTCGGGCAGTTCTGCAACGTCCTGCTCATTCCATTCCTCGTGCGTTTTAGTTACGACATCAAAAATAATGTTTCCCTTTTTGAGATCATCCACATCTAGCCCCACGACCCCTTCGGCGACCATAGTGGACCGTTCTCTGTCGGTAGTGCTGAGAAAAACATGCACACGCTTGTCGTCGATCCATAGTCCTTCGAACAAGCCGTCGTGGAATTCGTGATAGGTCTTCATTCCGTCTATTTCTGCGCCACCAATTCCCTCGCCCGGCTGAGTTCCGGGCGCGTGGAGTTTGATCCATCGCAGATTTTCAATAACAACGCATAGTATTCCGTGGCGTCGCTTTGTTTGCCGGCGGCTTCGGCGGCGCGGGCGGCGCCGTAGAGGCCGTCGAAGCGGTTGGGATTTAGTTTCAGGTCGGTTTGGTATTCCGCCAGGGCTTGCTGCGGACGTTTTGCTTCGAGCAGCATGTCGGCGATCATCTCGCGGGCTGGAATGCCTTCCGGTTCGTCGCCGAGCGAATCCTCTTTGTCGGCGATTGGCCGCAGTGCCTCGACCGCATCGTCATCCTTGCCTGCGGCGAATGCCAGCCAGGCTTGGGCCTCTTTGCGATCGTCTTCGACTGCGTCGGCGAATTCTGATTTCTCGGACACCAGCTTTTTGTGAATGCTTTCAATCGCGGCCAGATCTTTGCGCACATCGTCCGGCTTGCGGAGATGGGCGGAGCCGATTGCCCGCGCCCAATAGATCACGGACCCTTCGGCCGTGCCCGCAACCTCGGCTGGGGGCAGGGCTGCTGCTGTGGTCCAGTCATGCATCTCGATCGGATACAACGCGGTCAGGTGGGCGAGGGCCGCGGCGTGCGGATCGAATCCCTTGCCGTACATATCGTCTTTCTTATTGGGCATGGCGCGGATCTCCTCGATCAGCGCTTTGGCGTCGGCGTCGCGTCCACTTTGCATGTAGGCGTAGAAGAGAAAATCCATGGCGTGGAATTGGTGGCCTTCGCCGCCCATGTGCATAGCGGCGGTTTTGCGCGTGGCGGCGATGGAGGCGAGGTTCGAGTTGATGTCGTCCTGCCACAGGCCGACGCGGGCGAAGATGTGCTAGGGCATGTGCAAGGCGTGCGGCGCGGCGGGCGCAACCTGCGCATAACGGCGGGCGGCGGGCAATCCGAGTTGCGCCAGTTGCGGCTTGTCATAAGCGTGGATCAGGTAGTGGGCCACTCCGGGATGGTCGGGCTCGGTAGCAAATAGCTTTTCCAGGATCGCCGCCGCCTGCTTGCGATTGGCGAAGGTTGCATCCTCGTGCGGTTCGGAGGCGAGCAGTGACAGCGCGAAGAAGACTGCGGCTTCGTGATCGTCAGGATAGGACTCGTAGACCTTCTTCATCGCATCCGAATAGGCCTTGGCGCGGGCTTCGTGGTTCAGCTTTTTGGAGTCGCTGTAGAAGGCGGCGATGGCGGCGATGTATGCCTTCTCGCGCGGAGTGGAGGGGCCGTCGGTAGTTTTCGCTTCGTGAATTTCGTCGAGGCCGCGCTGGATCATCTTCTCGTCAGGATGGTTCCAGAGCTGGTGCCACAGGCTCATAGCGATACCCCAGTGCGCCATGGCGCAATGAGGATCATCGACAGCGATCTGCGTGAATTCTTTTTCCGCTTCTTCGTACCAGAAGGAGTGCAGCAGAGCCACGCCGCGCTCGAACGGCTTCGGCACCGCGGGCGCGCAGGAAACCGGGAAGGTGACTGTGCCGAGTTGTGCCGTGGTTAGATCTTCATGATGATGGTGGCCTTGGTCATCGTCGGCAAGAGCAGTGCCGGCGAAGGCGGCAAGTGTGAAAACGGAGGCAAGAAACAGCAGGCAGGCGATACGTTTCATGAGAACCCCACGAGAAGCGAGTCTAGTTGAGCACAAAGTGCAGGGTCAAACGCGGGCGGGATGCAACCTCAAGCTTGATCCCGATGGAACTTGTAAAGCGCCAACAGCAAAACCACAGCGAGAAAGATGAGGACGCTCGCTCCACCGAGGGAAACGCTGGAAACGTAATCCTGATCGGTTGCCTTGGTTGCGACCAGATAGGTGACCTCATCGAGCATGAGAGCCGTGCCGATACCCAGCGCTGCTGGAGCGAGGAACGCCAGCAGCCGGGAGCGCGCACCGAAGGCCAGAATGAACGCGGCGGGAACTGCTATCAGTACTCCAAGAAACAAGTGATGAACCAGGTATCCTCCGGGATAGATGTGCCGAACATGCACGAGGTGGAGATAGAGCCTCAGGCAGGCGAAGGTGGCCAGCATCGGCAGCAGGATCAACAGGAGCGTTTGTTTGGGAGGAACCGGGTGGCGAGTTTGTGACATAGGGTCGGCCTGGCAGTCCGCTGAAAATGCTTCGCTTAAGTACCGCAGGGCTTCAACCCCTGCGGTCGTCCTACAATAATTCGCGGGCAGCGCGAACCACGTCCTCGCTCCCAATCGTCAGCAATCCCTCGTCCGCCGCGGCCCGCCGCGCATGTGTTGTAACGCTCTCCGGGTTGCGCAGCACGATGCTGCGCGTCCCATAAGGCCCGTTGCGCGCCGGATCCGTGGGCCCATAGATCGCCACCACCGGAACCCGCAACGCCGCCGCCAAGTGCAGTGGCCCAGTGTCTCCGCCAATAAACAGCCGGGCGCGCCGAGTCAACGCAATCAATTCCGTGATCGTACAACTCATCGCCCGAGCCGTTCCTCCGCTGGCAGCCTCCGCCGCGCTCACCAATTCTTCTTCGCCCGGACCATAGTTGAGAATCGAACGAACACCGAGATTCGCCAGCCCACGTGCCACTTCTCCGTAGCGCTCGGCCGGCCAGCGCTTCGCGCCCCATCCCGCGCCCGGATTCAAAATGGCAAACTCGCCGATGCGATGTTCCGCAAGCCGCCGGCCGATGCGCGCTTCGGACTGCGCATCCCGAGGAACATCACAAGAAATATCCGTCTGCGAAAATCCCATCGCACGCTGAACCAGCGATTCCGCAACCGAAAGATTCTGTTCGATCACATGCCGGCCGTGCACGACCACTTTCCGCGTGTACCACAAGCTAGCGGGAGACTCTCGCGGCTCCGCCGCGCCGTAGACTACATGTGCTCCCGACCACCGTGCCAAGACAGCCGACCGCATCGCCCCCTGCAAATCCACCGCAGTGTCATAGTGCGCACCACCCACGTCGTTCCACACCCTGGCGGCGCACTGCAGAGTCGAAACCGAAAGCAAGGATTTCCGCCACGCCTTCAAGTTCACGGTGTGGACTTCATCGAGCAGCGGCCGCAACGCTGACCGGTCGCCGCGCCGCGGAGAACCCGGTGCGCACAGCAGTTCAGCCCAGCGCTCCTCAATCAACCAGCCGATGTATGCCTGGGGAAACGCTCGCCGCAAAAATAGAACCGCGGGGAGAGTGTGGATCACATCTCCCATAGCGCTCAGCCGCACGATCAGCAGCCGTTCGATCTTTTTCTCAGGAACACCCTCGAACGTCCTAGATTCGATACCGAGAGACTCGGAATCCGAGGACTCAGAAACCTTGGCATCGAGAATCACGGCCGCCTCGGCCCCAACCGAGTGCGAATAATCTCGCTGGTAGAATGATCCTTAGAGTCGCCAACAATCGCCACGCGCCCGCCACATTCGGCCACCGCATCGCGCTCGGGAACGGAGTCGATCGTGTAATCCGTACCTTTGGCCTGGATGTCCGGACGAATCTCGCGAATCAGCGCGCGCGCATCGAGTTCAGGGAAAACGACAACCGCATCCACGTCGGCGAGCGCCGCAACAATTTCGGCGCGCTCCTCCGCCGGCATCACCGGACGCCCCTCGCCTTTAAGTGCCCGCACCGATGCATCGGAATTGATGGCCACTACGAGTTTGCCGCCCAGTTCTTTCGCGCCCTTCAGGTAGCGCACATGGCCCACATGCAATAAATCAAAATTGCCGTTGGCCAAAATGACGCGCTCTCCCGCATGCCGCCACTGCTCCACACGCTGGCGGAGTTCGGCTCGCCCCAGAATTTTCCCCTCTTCCATATTTCTCTTGTTCAGGATCGTCCGGTTCAGAATCAATGCAGCCTGGTCGAAGGCGGAGCCTGGTCGAGCGCGCGCAACAACTCCTCCCGGGAAACCGTCGCTGTGCCGCGCTTCATCACCACAATCCCACCCGCGTAGTTGGCTAACTGCGCCGCTTCTTCCGTGCTAGCCCCGGCCGCCAAAGCCGCGCTGAACGCAGCTATCACGGTATCGCCCGCGCCGGTTACGTCGGCGACCTCGTCCGACCCGAAAATCGGAATGTCCACTGGCGCATGTCTCTGATCGAAGGCCGCCATGCCATCGCGCCCCCTCGTAATCAGCAGCGACTGCAGCTGCATTCGTTCCATAATCTGTTGTCCGGCCTGCGCCACCTTCTCCCAATCCTGCCCGATGCGGATGCCCAGTGCCGCTTCCACCTCGGGTTCATTTGGAGTGGCCGCAGTCGCGCCCGAATACTCCAGCAATCGGTACCGCGAATCGAGGATCAAGGGCACGAGCACAACCCTCCTTCGTCCCGGCTGGCGCAACGCATTCACGATTGCCGGACTCGCCGACCCATATCCGTAATCGGAAACCAGCAGCGCATCGGAGGCGTGCAGATATTCCCGCGCCGCCAGAAATAACTCTCGCGTCAAATGCCGGTTGGGAGGATTCTCGGGTTCGCGATCCACACGCACCACTTGCTGGCGTGTATTGTGAGTCATGCCAGCGAGAATGCGCGTCTTCGTGACCGTCGTATAAGTCTTGTCCTTCAGCACCCCACTGGTTGGAATACGCTTGTGACGAAAAAACTTCGTCAGCATTCGTCCCGGCTCATCGTCTCCAATGGCGCCGACCGGCAACACGTTCACTCCCAGGTCCGCTAGATTGTTGACGGCGTTGGCGCCTCCACCAGGCAGCACAGTGCGTTCGCGGTGCTTCAGGATCAGCACCGGCGCCTCGCGCGAGACCCGCGAGATTTCTCCGTATACAAATTCATCGGCTACCAGATCCCCTAGCACTGTGATCGTGACCGTAGGGAACGCTTCGATAATCTTCCGTAGCCGATCCACTTCTTTCAAATGTTTCGTCATCAGATATAAAGTGCTGTCATCCTGAACGAGTGTTCTTTGCGCAGTGCAGTATCTGGGCGAGCCGCGAGTCCGGCTCGCTTCCTTAACCCGCTGCCGTCACGGGCATTTTCTCATGAGCGGGGATGCCTCTCCTCGATCACGCGCAGGATGGTATCCACAGCGTTAGCTGCGTCGGCGAGTTCCATCTTGACCGGGACAACCGCCATCGGCGCGAGCGCGTCAAGATATCCGCCCAGGTTGACCGCATCTTTCTCCGTGGTAATGAAGCCGCCCGCCTCACTGCGCTGCCGGAGTTCCAGCAAGTCGCGGACATCCTTCTCCGCGTAGGCATGATGATCGCGGAAGAAAGCTTCTGCGATAGGATCAACGCCAGCCGCTCGCAACTGCAGCAGAAAATTCTGGGGCCGCGCAATGCCACAGAACACCACAGGTCGAGGTGGAATACTCTGTCCAGCGTTTTCGGTCACGATGCCCCGCCGCACCCGCCATACCGTCTTGCCCTCCAGCGGAAACGATTCCGGCGAAGATCCACTGGTCAGGACCACGGCATCAGCACGCTGCAACGCGCGCAAAGGTTCCCGCAACCGTCCTGCTGGCAGCAATCGATCGCGCGCATCCTCAGGCGTCACCAGCACGATATCGAAATCGCGCCCCAACCCGCGGTGTTGAAACCCATCATCCAGCAAATGAATCTGCGGACCGAATCGCGCCTCGGCAAACCGCCCCGCCTCATACCGATTCTCCCCCACGACCACCGGCGTCTGCAGCCGCCTTGCAATGAGCAACGGCTCATCGCCGAAATCCCGCGGCAGCCCCCCGGGATCCACCAGAAGTACTCCGCGAGTCTGGCGCCCGTAGCCACGCGAAAGCACATCGAAGCGGATTCCGCGCGCCTTCAGCAACTCCCCCAGCAAAATCACAAACGGAGTCTTCCCCGAACCTCCGGCTGAAAGATTTCCCACGCTTATCACAGACCCTTGCAGCGTACTCGCGCGCAACCAGCGGCGGTTGTACAGCGCGTTTCGCGCGCCGGCCACACTGCCGTAGATGGCTGACAGAGGATTCCAGTTCATGGCTTCGCCAGCAGTTCCTGCAATTCGCCGGCGGTGCGCGCTGTTGCCCCAATCTGCGATCGCATGGTTTCAGCGGCGCGCTGTCCTAAGGCTTTCCGTTCCGCATCGTTCGCAAGCAAATCCAGAAACACCACCGGCAACTCCGCCGGACCGACAATCCGCACCGCATCCCGGCTCTGGAATAAGCTCACGATGTCGCGGAAATTTTCCGTGTGGTTGCCGACGACGATGGCCACTCCATGCTGTGCCGGTTCAATAATGTTGTGTCCGCCGCGCGGCACCAGGCTCCCGCCCACCAATGCGATATCGGCCAGCGCATACAGTGCGGCCAACTCTCCGATTGTATCCAGCAGAAAAACTCCGCCCGCCAACGACTCACCATTCCACACGGATCGCCGGCAGAAGCGAACCGACCTCTGCTCCAGCAGCGCCGCCACGGCAGGGAACCGTTCCGGATGCCGCGGCGCCAGAATCATCACCGCGCGCGAATGTTGTACCAGAACATTCTCAAATGCCTTGAGCAGCAGCGTCTCTTCTCCATCGACGGTGCTCCCGCATACCAGCACGGGCCCGGCGCCGCTCGCAGCAATCGATGCCCGTACACTCTCGACAATCGCAGGCGTAACGGGCGCAGGAATATCGAACTTCAAATTTCCGCTAACCCGCACGCGTTCCGGCCTGGCTCCGATATCCTGCAGCCGCGTGGCATCCTCAGGCGTCTGCGCAAGAAACATATCCACGTTCGCCAGCAGCTTTCGCATCCATCCGCGGTATCGCCGGTAACGCGGCCACGAGCGGTCCGAGATGCGCGCATTCACCACCGCAATCCGCGCGCCGCTGGCATGCGCCAGCCTCAGAAAGTTGGGCCAGAACTCGGTCTCGGCAATCACCACCATTTGCGGCCGCAGTGCCCGGAGATACGGACGAATCGCAAATGCGAAATCCATCGGGAAATAAAACACGTTGGCCTCGCCAAAGCGATTGCGGGCCAGCGCCTGCCCGGTGTCGGTGGTCGTTGAAATAAAAATTTTAGACTGCGAGCGCCGCTGCAGTTCGTCTACTAAGCCCGCAACCGCCAGCACCTCCCCCACAGAAACGGCGTGAACCCAAATCACCGGCTCGTGCGCTCTCGGCAATTGAAGCCGCGCAGGCACTCGCCCCAGTCGCTCCGCAAATCCCTTGCGATATTTGCCATGGCGCGCCATCTGGAAGAGCCAGTAGGGCAGGCTCACGAACATCCCCGCGGCCAGCGCCACGCTGTAGAAGAAGCTATAAAGGGAAGTGATCAAGTCCCAGCCATTCTAAAACCTTCGTGCACCTTCGTGCCTCTAGTGGCTGAAGAATTCAGAATTCCAAACGGATGAATGCTGCGATAACTCTATAATCAAAACCATGCAGCGAATGTCGAGGTTCTGCCTTTCCCGCGTTCTGGTGGTCTCGTGCGCCGTCGCAGCGGTCGCGGTTTCCTTAGCCGCCAAGGACTTCGTAAAGCCCGTCGCGCATCCCGCCAAAACCTATCCCGCCCACGACGACCACACCACCGACAAAGTCGCCATCGCCGCCGACCCCTTCGACGCTCCCGACAAGGCAAAAATATTCTCCGTGAACTTTCACGAGCACGGATTCCTGCCCATCTTTTTCATCGTCACCAATGACGGCGACCAGCCCCTCTCCATCGCCAACATGCAGGTCACACTGACCACGGCCAGCCGCGCCAAGCTCACCCCCATCGCTCCTGAAGATATCTTCCGCCGCCTCGGCAATCCCCATGCCAACACGCATCCCATCCCCGTTCCCATCCCGCAGAAAAAAGTAAAAGGCGCCATCAGCCAGAAAGACCGCGACGAAATCGAATCCTCGCAATTCGCCGCCAAAGCAGTCGAGCCCCACACCACGCAATCCGGATTCTTCTTCTTCGACGTCGAAGACGTCCCCGCGCCCCTGGAAGGCGCACACCTCTACATCACCGGCGTCAACGACGCCAAAGGCACCGAGCTGATGTACTTCGAGATTGGGATGGGGAAGTAGTTTCGTGTGGCGCGGGCGCCCTCGCCCGCGTCTTTCTCTGGCGAGATTGCGGGGCCCTTTTCTTGCCCAAACTACCCCAATCCAATAATTCCCTTGACTTCAACTCCTCACTCCTGCAATCCTATTCCTCTACGCATTTGTTCTTTGACATATAAATAGCAATAAGATAACTACCGTGAATGCAATAATTTACGGTCGGGCCTTCTGATTCTAAGGCACTTAGCCGAGGCGGGACGAGCTAAGTCCTTTGAACGTAATAATCTGCGAGTAAGTTGTTTGGTTTTAATATTTTAGCCGCGTAATTATCCCTTTGACAAACCGGAAAGAAAAGCGTAAGGTTAATGAAGGTCGAGGTTAACCCGATGCTAAGTCTTTCCGACACTCCGCAATTTCAAGATAAGGACAAAGCCCGTGAGTTCCTAGAGAACTTGCGCTGGCCGAACGGCCCTGTCTGCCCTCACTGCGATTGCACGACCGCCTACAAGCTGACCGCGAAGCCGAACAGCAAAAGACCCGTCCGCCCCGGCGTGTGGAAGTGCAAAGACTGCGAACAACAATTCACGGTTACGGTCAACACGATTTTCGAGGATAGCCACATTCCCCTGAACAAATGGTTGCTGGCTATTCATCTTCTCTGTGCGTCCAAGAAGGGGATTAGCTCCCATCAGCTTCACCGCATGTTGGGTGTGACGTACAAGTCTGCGTGGTTTATGACCCATCGTATTCGCTACATGATGGGTCAGTCCTCATATCAGAAAAAAATGAAGGGCGTAGTTGAGGCGGACGAAACGTACATCGGCGGGAAGCGCAAGAACAGCGGCGGAGTTGGCCGTCCTGATTCCTACAGCCACAAGCAGCCAGTGTTCTCCGTCTTGCAGCGCAATGGTGACGTGCGTTCTTTCCACGTTCACCGCGTCACGGCTGAGAACCTAATCGGCACACTACGCAGCAACGTGGAAGCCGAGGCAACTGTGGTAACGGATGGCTACTCTTCTTATGACAGAGTGGGAACTAAGTTCGACCGTCACGAAGTAATCAATCACTCCGAAGGCGAGTATTCCCGCAAGGCGAAGGATGGCTTCGTTGTTCACACGAACACGGTGGAAGGTTTCTTCGGGCTTCTAAAGCGCGGTTTGACGGGCACGTACCATCAAGTTGGCAGTCACCACCTGCATCGTTACCTTGCAGAATTTGATTTTCGTTATAACGCTCGGAAGATCAGCGACACAGACCGCACGTTGCTGGCTTTGAGCCAAGCAGAAGGCAAAAGGCTACAACTGCGGGACTCAATAAGCAGCCGTACTGGCGCATCGGAAAGAGGCAATTAGACCTCTTCGAGCCAGAAAAGCCGCTCTCCCGTTGGTTGTGGCGCAAGTTGATGCACGACAAAAAATAAGGCCCGCGCTGGAACGCGGGTCGAATGATTCCGTCACCCCTGTGACGAAGGATAAGTGTATCATAGGGGGCTGCCGCGATGCCACGCCAAACAAAACGCGCTTTCCGCGAATACAAATTCAAAATTGACGCATTCACACCGGACACCATTCCTATGTCTCGGTTAGCGGAATACCTCTCTGATCTCGCCGTCCTTCTTGGCAATCGAGAACGAGTGCATTTCAATCGTATCGAGAGTGGGAGTACAACGCCTGTCATAAGGATTGAATGGGAAGCGGAGCCAAAGGTGCGCGAACGCTTGCACAAGGTAAAACTGAAAGAGGGACCAGAGGATGTCTTGAAGGCGGACCGCGAGATCAATCGAAAATTGGCACAGGACAATGCCATTGGCGTTCTGCAAGACCCAACAGGCGGAAAGGTTCTTCAATTTCCCGGTAGGGAATTGCTGAAGAAGTTAATTTTCGGGCCAATCACGCAGGCTGGAGTATTTCAGGGAGTACCGATTAGCATTGGCGGCGAACGTGATCCTGTACCTGTGCATTTGGAAGACGGGAAGGATAAGCACATCGTTTGGGCAAGGCGCACGGTCGCCAAGGATATTGCCCAGTATCTGTTCACTGCTCCGATTCGAGTTGAAGGGTTGGGCAGGTGGATTCGGCACGCGGACGGAGAGTGGGAATTACTTGAGTTTAAGGTAGTGAACTACCAGCTCGTTCAAGATGGCGACATTCGGACAAATGTTACCGAACTCCGAAATATTCCCGCCGATTGGAAACAGCTTGATGATCCCCTTGCAGAACTAAATGAGATAAGGCAGGGTAGAAAACCACAATAACGCAATGGTTGGAATCGACGAAACAACGTTGTCGCTGATCTTGCATCCAAAGGCTCGTCCACCGCAGGACCCGGCCACAAAAAAGCCGGTGGATCGAGTAGAAGATCGAATAGAAAAACTTCTGGAAGACCTCGACGCGGACAATGAGCGTATCGTTCTACCCACTCCGGCGCTTTGCGAATTTCTGGTATTGGCTGGCAAAGATGGTCCAGCATATCTCGACAAAATCAGAACTATGAAAACGTTTCTGGTCAAGCCGTTTGATGAGATGGCGGCGATTGAATTGGCTGCCATCGAATACGAAGCAAGAGGTAAGGGGAGCAAACGGGGCGGGATTATAGCGCCTTGGACTAAGGTTAAATTCGACCGCCAGATCGTCGCTATCGCCAAGGTGAATGGTTGCAAGCAGCTTTATTCTGACGACGGCGATGTCATCAAATTTGGGGAGAACGCCGGGTTAGAAGTCATCTCTACGTGGAAGTTGCCTCTGCCGCTGGCAAAACAAATCACGATGGAGTACGAGGGAACACCTGATGAGCCGGAAGATAAAGGCACCACGGGAAAAACTTAAAATTCCGCTCGACTTCAAGCAGACGGTGATGGCCGCGCTAGAGACGAAGCCAGAGCGCCGCAAGAAAAAGCGCGGTAAGAGACCCCCTAGGTCGTAGGTTCTGGTTCGCCAACCATAGTCGGATATTCCTTAGCGAAGAGGTCAAATATGGTGCGTGGAGACGCGAAGGACAAACGCAAAGAAGAACGCAATAACGAGGCAGAACAACCAAAGTGGTTTAGTGGATTGCGTGTGCTTTGGGTGATCGGCGCCGTTACGTCCCTTGTCCTAATTTGGGCAATCGAGCAGCCTGTTTTTGTTCCATACCCGCATCTGCAATTGTTCTTCAGGGAGGTTGCATTCGCCCTACTGATTGCGTCCGTTTTTGGTTTAACCATTGACAGAATACAACGGACAGAGTTCATAAGACTGGTCACAGACGAGCGGAATAAACTGAAGCGAGACGTGTTTCTTTACGCCTACGGCAGCAACTTGCCTGACCAGATCCGGCAAGAGATTCGCAAGAGCATCTTGAACCAGTCTTTTCATCGCTATGATTTGACAATCGACTGGGAATTTGCTCTCGCCCAGAATGACCTCTTGAGCGTGAAAAAGCGCTACCGATACTTTTTATTCAACAACAGCACCGAAACTTTGTTGTGGCCGTTTGTCTTTATTCAAATAGGGGCAGACATCCCGGGAGCGAACACTTCGACATTTGAATGCCTTCGGATCACTCGTGGGCATGACACGACCACCTACACACTAAAGAACAACAAGGAACTGAAGTCTGAAACTCCAGAGGGGCAGCCCCATACTAGAAAAATATCAACGGACATTGAGATCAACCCTCTCGAAAGGGTAGGGATTTATTACGAGGTCAGCCAACTGCGAAGATCGTTTGGGGAGGATAAATACAGTTCTAGAGAGTCGGTGGTGGGAACCACAAGGGTAATGCTCCGCTTCCCCGCGGGTTTTGATGTACAGGTCAGCTGCAAAACAAAAGCTCTCCGGCCTGATCCTGATGATGATCCCCCGCTGAGGCATTCTCTTACGTGGGATGAGGGAATCTTGCCTTATCAGGGAGTAACAATAAGCTGGTCTAAGAAAGAAGGACCAAAACCGGCGGCGGTGGCACTGGCGGAGCGAACAGAAGCCGCGGTAGAGGATAGAAACTGAGGCGAGGAAATGCCCCCGCCCCAATGTTCTTAGTCACTGTCTGTTGCCTTCATTTGATTATTTCCTTCTTCCAGAACATCAACAATATTCTGGATGCAAAAAGGTTGACGTTAGATTCATTGGGGAGTCTACTGAGTTGCAGCTTAATCGAGGTTCTCTCTAGTTGTCAAGAGAATCCCCACCGGGTCGAACCAGCTTCCCAATCTCCCTACTGCACCCATGCAAGCTAGTCTCCAAATGGTAGCCATCTTTGATAGACACCCCAAGAGTACGAAAGTTCCGGCAAACTGGGTACAAAAAGACCGCTGCCATGCGACTCAAGGCCGTGTCCTTCAAGCATCTATTTTCTCCATTTTACCAGATCGGCGCAATCCTGCTTATCCATTAGACTGGAGTTTCAACACGTTAGACTGGACCGGGGAGAAATGGCACTTTTGAAGGTATTTGGACACCTTCGCTCAATGTTACTATGAGAACAGACAGGCTGGTGAGCAAAAAGTTGCAAGGTTTGTCAAAGGGATAATTCCGTTTAGCCGGACTCAGGCCGATAGGGGCAACGGCAACCCCTTGATTCCAGAGATTTTACCGGATTGATCCGCATTTTTTTTTGATCCAGATCGCGGTCCAACCACTCCCAGTTGGCGAGTAACCACTGCCGTATAATCGCCCAATATGTCGACCACCGCCGGCACATCCGTCGCCGCTCCCACAGCCTACGAGCCAGTCATCGGCCTCGAAGTACACGTGCAACTTCTGACGGCGACGAAGATCTTCTGCTCGTGCTCCACGCGCTTCGGTGCTGCGCCGAATACGAACGTTTGCCCCGTCTGTCTGGGCATGCCGGGTGCCTTGCCGGTGCTGAACCGCAAAGCGGTCGAATTCGCGACACTGGCCGCGATGGCGCTGAACTGCCGCATTAACGAAACTTCCATCTTCGCGCGCAAGAATTATTTCTATCCCGACCTGCCCAAGGGCTACCAGATTTCGCAATACGACAAGCCGCTGGCCGAGCATGGATTCATCGAAGTGCCCGCGTCGAAGACGGAGGACAGAAACCAGGAACTGAGAACTGAGAACCGAGAACTGAGAACTAATAAAATCGGCATCACCCGCGTGCATCTCGAAGAAGACGCCGGCAAGAGCCTGCACGAGGGGTTTCCCAACTCGGACGAAAAAACCGCCATCGACCTCAACCGCACCGGCGTGCCCCTGATCGAAATCGTCAGCGAGCCCGACATCGCCACGCCCGACGAGGCTTACGAATACCTGACGCGCCTAAAGGAAATTATCCTCTACACGGGGGTCAGCGACTGCAACATGGAAGAGGGTTCGCTGCGCTGCGATGCCAACGTCAGCATCCGTCCGCGCGGACAGAAAGAGTTGGGCACGAAAGCAGAAATCAAGAACGTAAACTCGTTCCGCTTCATCCGCGAGGCGCTGGTCTACGAAATTGCACGCCAGGTGGAAGTGGTCGAATCCGGCGGCAAGATTACGCAGGAAACCCGCCTCTACAACTCGCATGAAGGCAAGACCTACAGCATGCGCTCGAAAGAGCAGGCACACGACTACCGCTACTTTCCCGAGCCCGACTTGCTGCCGTTAGTGGTGGACGCGAAGTGGAAGGCCGAGATCACCAAGACCTTGCCCGAACTGCCCGAAGCGCGGCGCGCGCGCCTGGTGAAGGAATATGGCATCACCGAATACGACGCGCGGGTGCTGACGGTTTCGAAAGCACTCGCCGACCAGTTCGAGGCGGCGGCGAAGGCAGCGAAGAATCCCAAGCGCGTCGCAAATCTTGTTCAGGGCGAGCTGATGGGCCGTCTCAAGGCCAAGGGTGCGGAGATCGAGCAATCTCCGATTTCGATGAAAGGAGTAGCGGCATCCGCCGACTTGGTGGAGAGCGGCGCCATCTCCGGCAAGATGCTCAAGGACCTCTACGATCTCTGCTTCGAGCGCAACCAAGATTTTCCCGAGATCTATGACGAAGAGGGACGCCCGCAGCAGTCCACGGATACTTCCGCACTAGAAAAGATTGTCGATGAAATCATCGCCGCGAATCCCAAGCAGATCGAACAATACCGCTCCGGCAAAAAGACCATGATCGGATTCTTCGTCGGCCAGGTGATGAAGGCGTCGAAGGGCCAAGCCAATCCGCAACTGGTGAATGAGTTGCTCACAAAGAAGCTGGAGTGAGCCCATTCTCCACGGCTAAGAATGTGACTTAAGTACCATCTCTATTTGTGACTTCCGCAATCTAATTTCCGGGCCCAGCACTCGTTACGATGATGCCGGGCCTGTCTGTTCCGGGCTGACCGTTCGCGAGCTGTCATGAAAATCAAGCTGGACCGCATCATCAGCGTTGCAACTCTTCTAGCCGCGGTCGTGGCCATTGCTCTGGTGTTGAAGAAGCCCACGCCTGTGGCACAGCAGCCGCAGGCTCTGGCCGGGATTGCGGCCAGCGCCCAATCATCGAACGCGCAACCAATCAGCCAGAAAAGTGACCAGTTCGAGCCGGCCGCGCAGCAAGTGCAGCCCACGCAACAATCACAGCCCAGCGGCGGATATTTCGCAGCGCCTCAGGCCGCTCAGAATTCGCTCGCACCACCAAGCCCAAAAACTGAAGCGCATTCCAACTCTGACGGAATTGGCTCTGCCATCAGCCAAATCCTGAGTGCGAGCGCGGGAGGAGCGGCAGCCTTGACTCCGGATTCGGACGTGGGCGCCGGAGCTCCCAATATCAAAGATCAGAAGGTCGATTTTGACGGAGATACCGTCCATGGGCGTTTTCTAACAGAGATTGCGGGGAAAGACGTCTGGGTCACAATTTCCGGGCACATGGGGCAGAAGGACGGGTACGCCACGTTCGAACCCACCGAGTTCAAGGTTGGAGACATGGAAGTGCCTGTGTCGCTGGTGAATCCTGCGCTGCAGCGGAAACTCGCCGAGGAACGAGATCGCCTCAAGCTTTCGGACCCCGCGGGCACAAAGTAGAAAACGACCGAACCGGTGACGCGGCAGAAATAATCTGGCGAGGCTAGCCTAACCGCCCACTGGCGGTGGCAGCGCGTTCTTCTCTGCCACTTTCGCATACCATCGGCCTGATTCTTTGATGGTGCGTTGCTGTGTTTTGAAATCCACGTAAGCCAGACCGAAGCGCTGGCTGAAACCTTCCGCCCATTCGAAGTTATCCATCAGACTCCACGCATGGTAGCCGCGAACGTCCGCCCCGTCGGCGATGGCGCGCGCAAGCTTTTGCAGATATTGCCGGTGATATTCAATGCGGCGATTGTCGCGGATCACCCCGCTGGCGTCCGGACCGTCGTTGTAAGCGCACCCGCTCTCGGTAATTTCAATTACCGGCCGGTTGAAATCGCGAGTGATGCGCATGACCATGTCATACATCGCCTGCGGCCAAATCTCCCACCCCATGTCGGTTTTCGCGCCTTGCTCGCCACCCACCATCTTCACCGGAAACAACCACTGCTGCGTGTGCGAGAGCCGCTCCAACGCCGTGGGTGCGGACGCGATCGTGCGGTAGTAGAGATTGATGCCGATGAAATCGAGCGGCGCTTTCATCCTTTCGAGATCGCCCGACTTGATCCCCATAGCAGTTTCCGGCAGAAAAGCCAGCGCCTCTGGATATCGTCCGTTGAGCGCAGTTTCCAGGAACCACAAGTTGGTCATGGCGTGAGCGCGTTCGGTTGCCAGCTTGTCGTCTTCGGAGTTTGTTGCCGGCTCGCACGCCGACATACTGAATGCAGTTCCCACCCGTGCAGCGGGACGAGTCGCTTTCAACGCTCGAAAACCGGCGCCCTGAGCCAGGTTCACGGTGTGGGAAGCGCGCAAGAAGTCGACGAGGCTTTTGCGTCCGGGAGCGTGTGTGCCTTCGAGATGCCCCAAATCGACAAGCGCGGACGGTTCGTTGAACAGCATCCAATCGGAAACGCGGTCGCCCAGGGCGCGCGATACGAGCTCTACGTAATCAGCAAAGCGAGAGCACGTATCGCGATTTGGCCAGCCTCCTGAGTCTTCCAGAATCTGCGGTAAGTCCCAGTGATAGAGCGTGATAGACGGCCGGATTCTGGCTTCCAGCAAGGCATCGACAACCCGGCTGTAATAATCGAGGCCTTTCGAATTCGCGGGGCCTGACCCAGAGGGTTGAATGCGCGGCCACGAAATCGAAAAGCGGTAGCTGTTCAAATTCATTGCCCGCATTAGCGCGATGTCTTCGTGCCAGCGGTGATAGGAATCGCAGGCTGCGTCACCGGTGTCGCCATTCTTGATTTTGCCAGGAGTATGCGCGAAGCGGTCCCAGATCGATTCGCCCTTGCCGTCCTCTTTCCACGCGCCTTCGATCTGGTAGGCGGCGGTGGCCGTGCCCCAGAAAAAATTCTTAGGGAACCTGATCTCGGATGAAGTATCGAACGGTATGTTGTGGGAACTGGAAAGCGGCGCGGAGTTCGCCGTGCGCGTTGCGTTCGACGAAACGCTGCAGCCGGAGAATAAACTCGACGGCAGCGCGGCTAGCGCGCTTGCAGCGAGAGCCGAGCGCGCAAATTCACGGCGTGTCAGGCCCAAAGTAGAAGCAGGCTCCTCAAGGAATGGTACGGCTGCGATCGATTAATTATGCTTGATCAACTTTCCGGTCTTCTGCCCTGTCAGTGAGTTGTACAAAGTCTCCAGGAACACATCTTCGTTCACGAAGTCTCCCGAGTACTTCTTCCACGGGTCCAGCAGCTTCGCCTGCTTCATCTGGTCGAGCGTCTTGCCCTCTTTCAACGCCTTCTGCACCACGTCGCGCGTTTCCTTCAGCATTCCAAGATAAGCCCGCACATCGTCGAGGTTCGAGACCGGGCCGTGTCCTGGAATCACCTTAACATCTGGCGGAAGTTGTGAGATGACCTGCTGCACCGCGTCGATCATGCCATTGATGCTGCCGCCGCTTTCCACGTCGATGAAAGGAAAGCCGTAGGTGACAAAATCGTCGCCCATGTGTACGACATTCGACTTGGGAAAGAAGATGATGGAGTCGCCGTCGGTGTGTCCGGCGGGAAAATATAGGGCGCGGATGTCTTCACCGTTCAGGTGCACGGTAACATCGTGATCGAAGGTGATGATGGGCAGAGCCTCATGAGGCGCGGGTTTCATGTCCATGTGTATTGAACCGCCATTGCCCCCGCCTCCGCCGCTTTCCAGACGCTTGCGAACGTTATCTTGCGCAATGATGAGGGCTTGCTTCTGGAAGTATTCATTGCCGCCGGTGTGATCGGGATGGTAGTGCGTGTTGATGATGAAGCGCACGGGCTTGTCGGTGATGCCTTTCAACGCGGCCTGAATCTTCTCGGCCAACGGGGCGTACTGGTCGTCGACGATAACGATGCCGTCGTCGCCGACTGACGCACCAATGTTTCCGCCCGCACCTATCAGGATGTAGACAGTGCCTGCCACTTTCGATACCTTCATCTGTACTTTGCTGAAGTCTTGGTCCTGAGCCGCGGCGCTGATAACAAAAATACAGGCGGCGAAGAGAATCCACAGTTTGCGCATGATGTCCTCGGTTTCATTTGACCCACGGGCTGACATTCTACCGCAATGGCTACGGTACACCGCACTGCAAGAATCAGCGCCAGTCGCGCAAGAGTTTTTCCAGGATGTCGGCGGTGGCGCTAAGTTGGGCCAGTTCGCGTGTGGTCATGGTTCCGAGATGCTCCGCGAGATACACGATGCGGCGCTGGCGCCCTTGCTGAAGAAGGTCGGTTCCTTTGGCGCTGGGGCGGATGCGCACGCGGCGCGCGTCGTGGGGATCGCGAGTGATTTCAATCAGGCGGCTGCGCTTGAGTCCGGCGACGATGCGGCTCATGGTCGGTGGCTTGACCTGCTCGGCGGCAGCCAGCTCGCCGAGCGTCTTGGGACCGGCAAAAACCAGAACCGAAAGGGCGGAGAGTTGCGCGGGGCCTACGCCGGAGGCTTCGTCCTGCTTGCGCACGCGGCGCAGCAGGTGGATGGCGGCGGAATGAAGGCGGTCGGCGGCCGCGATGGTTTCGGGGCGGGGTGCGATATTTTCGGGCTTGACTTTTTTCATCGAATATAGTTAGCTATGCTAACTAATTTAACTTGGGAGGTCAAGACATGAACGCAGTTGCAACCGGAGTCGGAATTACCCGCCTCGGCCAGATCGCCATCAATACAAAAGATGTAGACCGCGCGGCGTCTTTCTACCAGGATGTGCTGGGACTGAAGCTGCTGTTCAAAGCTCCGCCTGGGTTGGCGTTCTTCGACTGCGGCGGGGTGCGGCTGATGTTGGGCCGGGCGGAGAAGCCGGAGTTCGATCATCCCAGCTCGGTTCTGTATTTTGCCGTGCCCGACATTCAGGCGGCATACGGGAAGCTGAAAGAGAGCGGAGTGCGCTGTGAGGACGAACCGCACATGATTGCAAGAATGCCGGCGCACGATTTGTGGATGACGTTTTTCCGCGACTCCGAAGGCAATCTGCTGGCGCTGATGAGCGAAGTGGCGCGATGACCGGTTGGCCGTCCGCGGCATCCAGGGGCGATTTCGATTGCCAATTGCGGGCTGACGATTGAGAATTATCGCGACAGGGCATTCCTTGAGGCAAGCGCCGCCAGCACTTTCCGCGTCGGGCTATGGTAGTGCGTGGTTTGCGCTATGCGTGGCGTTCGCGCTGCACATCTTTGACGAAGCGACGACGGGTTTCCTCGCCGTATATAACCCAACCGTGACCACTTTGCGCGAGCGCTGGGGCTGGTTTCCCATGCCTACGTTTGAGTTTCGAGACTGGCTGGTTATGCTGATCGTAGGTTGCGGACTGCTGTTCTGCCTGACTCCGGTGGCTGCGCGTGGAATGCCCGGACTGCGGCCGCTGGCGTGGATTTATGCCGTCATCATGTTTCTGAACGGGATGGGGCACACGCTGTTCTCGATCCTCGGACACACGGTGGCTTCCGTGACATTCCCGCGTCCCGCGCCCGGGTTTTATTCTTCTCCATTTCTGTTCGCGGCTTCGGCGTGGCTGATGGTCCGGTTGCGGCGCACTGCGCGCGTGGATTTCCAACTGCCAACCGGCGATTGAACCGACTCATCGATGGGGTGCGCTGCACTGGCTGACCATATCGTCGATGATCGCTTGTAATCCTGACTCATCGTCAAGCTCGGGAACGGTTCCTTGTTCCACTCCCTCTGTGCTTTGGCAACCATCCACGCGGTACACGCTTTTGGAAGTGGTGACATTTTCATAGAAGAGTTGTCCCTGGGCCGCGGAATTGTTCTGACACCAGGATGCGTTGCAGCCGGGAGGCTTGCTGCACAGCCAGCCCGAAATCGATGTTTTGGGGTAAGAGAAGCTCGAGTCGGATTGATCGCCGTCCACAATACTCATGTTCTTCCAAGCCGAGTATTGGGATTGCGAGATTCCATCGCCGAGGGCACAAGCGTTCTGGCCAGATGCACCGGTCCATGTCGAGATTGAAGTCTCGTTGCCGTCGACATAGATCGGGGAATCGGGCCACGAGCCTTCTTTCCCAGTCAGACAGTCATTGCCAGGGCAAACGGTGATTGAACTTGAGTTCGGATTGCAGCCCATGGATACGTCGCCCAGGACCGGTCCAGACTCTAGTTCAACATGGTTAAGATACTGGGAAGCTCCATATTCGGCGAGCGAATAGGCGACGGCAGCCGATCCGGCGCTCGCACTCTGGGCGCACATTCCTCCGCCGTTATAGACGTTCTTCTGGTTGAGCAGCCAATCCATGAGGGTTGCCGGACGGCAGGCAGCGCTCTTCAGGCTGGAGCCGGTTCCATTTCCCGTCTCTTCCCAAGGGGTTTCCCAAATCACCTGCACGGATTGAAAATCATGAGCAGGAGGGCCGTAGGCTCGCACATATTGTGTGAAGCCGACGGTAGTTCCATTGCCGCTGTTGAAAAATACGACGGTTCCGTCCTTGCCGCCTGCATTCACCACGCCGTAGGTGAAACCGATGTCCAATGTGTCAGGGCAACTGACCGTGCTTGCATGGCAGGCGGTTCCAGAGTCAAAGCCGTCCGGGCAAGTAACCGATTTCACCGGATGGTTCACCTTCCCGAGGGGCAGTGGGTTCGATTGGGCATAAGCCGAACCGGAACCGAGAATTATCGATAAACAGATTGCTGCAAGAGCGGCGAGCGCCCAGTTCTTCATAGTGAAAGATCCTTTTCTGAATGACCGCTGGCGCGCTTGTTCAAAAATCGGGAAAGAGCCCATGCCCGCCCAGGGTTTCAGGAACAGCGCGTCACGTTTTGGTCAGGCACCTTCTAGCCTATAAGGTCGACGACTCAGGTGGAACATCTGGAAGGTACATTTCTGACTTTGCCAGATAATGCCCGCCCGATGCGGGACGCGGCGCTCGCGGGGCTGCTATCATCTTTTGCGGAGCATTTCTTGGAGCGGCAGCATGGAAGACGAAGAACTCGAAGAAGAGATTCCTTATATTTCCGGATCAGGAGAAGGACTTATGGAAGAAGGACCGACTTTGCATGCCAGCGCGCGCCGCGATGAAGACATCGCGCTCGATCTGATGAAATTTGTAGCGATGACTACGGGATATGGACGGACTACGTCATCCGGCGTAGGGTTTCAGGGCACAGGTTCGGCGTCGAAGCCCGACGAATATGCGGCGCAGTTGCTCGAGTTATATGGAAAGTGCAAGGCGGCGGTGGGAGGAAAGAAGTAGCGAGTACCGAGGACTGCGTTTGCATCAAGGCCTCGGGCGTTCCGCATCGTTGGACATCTCTGCTTTCGATCCGATTCCGTGGACTGCGTAGAATATCTCTTCGCAGAGGGAACACTGCGCCCTGGCCCAATGGCCGGGTTGGAGAATTGCGTATTCGCGGGTTCGCCTTCGGCATGCGGCTGCCAGATCCGTGCAGTAATTCTCGGGATCGTGCAGTTGTGCGTCTCGCTGTCCGAACAAGAGGACAGGCAAGAAAAGACCGCGGCTCGGAGCCGCGGTCTCACTTTAAAGCCAGCGCCAGTATTTCTAGCGGCGGCCTTTCTTGGCTTTCTTCTTTGCTGTTTTCTTGGCCGCTCTTTTCGCGGGCTGCTTTTTCGCAGGCTTCTTTGCGGCTTTCTTCTTCGCCGGTTTGGCAGGCGCTTTTTTCTTAGCGGCTGGCGCCTTCTTCGCAGGTGCTTTCTTTGCCGGTGCCTTCTTTGGAGGCGCTTTTTTTGTGGCCGCCGGCTTCTTCGGGCCTCCACCGCCGCCGGCGGGAGCAGCGGGCTTGGGTGCGGGTGGTGGTGGAGTAGCGGGAGTGGCGGGCTCGCTCACATCGGATTCGGGCACGCCGGCTTCTTCTTCCTCCTCCTCTTCTTCTTCAAAATCTTCTTCGAGCGACTCGCTGTAGGCGCCGCTGTCGCCGAATTCTTCTTCTTCATC
>CZKH01000062.1_pt1 | contig 34747 bp, 31 predicted proteins | sample 682611 | NCBI WGS metagenome assembly CZKH01 (sample SAMEA3539301, study PRJEB10725) | soil metagenome | biome: tundra; feature: field; material: soil | place: USA | collected 2010-05 | depth 0.15 m | reverse complement strand
CATCGCAGCAATGATTTTGGCGACAGCTTGCAGATTAGCTTCAGCAGTCCCTCCGGCCGCAAGCCGGTACTGCTGCTCGGGCACTACGACACGGTGTATCCGCTAGGCACGCTGGAAAACATGCCGTGCGTAATCGAAAACGGACGCCTGCGCGGGCCGGGCGTGCTCGACATGAAATCAGGCATAGCGCTTATGCTACATGCCATTGAAGCGCTGCAAGCCTGGCACGGCGAACTGCCGCGGCCGGTCACGGTTTTCCTGGTTTCCGATGAGGAAGTGGGCAGCCATTCCTCGCGGAAGATCACCGAAGAGTTGGCGAAAAAATCCGCCGGAGTGCTGGTACTCGAGCCCGCCGCTGGCTTTCGAGGCGCCGTCAAAACTGCACGCAAGGGCGTGGGTGAATATACACTACGCGTGACGGGCGTCGCGGCGCATGCGGGACTCGATCCCGGGAAAGGCCACAGTGCAATTCTTGAGCTGGCGCGGCAGATCGCGGTAATCGCGAAGCTGAATAATCTGCGGCATGGCCTGTCGGTAAACCCAGGTGTGATCGAAGGCGGAACGCGTACGAATGTGGTTGCGGCAGAGGCCTCGGCCAGGATTGATGTGCGCATAAAGAGCGCGAAACAAGCCGCTGGCATCGATGGCAAACTGCGCTCCCTCAAACCGTTCGACAAATATTGCAAACTCGAGATGACAGGCGGCATGAACCGCCTTCCGATGGAGCGAACCGCCGGAGTGGCGGCACTGTATGAGAAAGCGCGACAGATTGCAGACCAGGTAGGGTGGGAACTTGAAGAAGCTGCCGTCGGTGGCGGCTCCGACGGGAACTTCACCGCTGGCATGGGTATTCCCACGCTCGACGGCATGGGCGGCGTGGGGGAAGGGGCGCACGCGGTGCACGAGTTCATCGTGATGTCCGAGCTACCGCGACGGGCACTGCTACTGGCGGGAATGATCGAAAGCGTGTGAGCGCTCCTTCTTTGACTCTGCAGGTAGGGTAGCCTAGAATTTTCTTAGAGGCGCGCGGCTTTACGTGGCTTGCGGCTCAGAGTGGGGTTCGATGGAGGAATTATGGGTGAAGGTCTTCTTCAGCCTTGGCATTTACTGATAATTGTTGCCATCGCGCTTCTGGTCTTCGGCACCAGCAAATTTTCCGCGCTTGGAAAAGGCTTGGGCGAAGGCATTCGTAACTTCAAGTCAGCGATGAAAGACCCCGAAGAAGAAAAGAAAGAGAAAAAAGAGGAAGAAAAAAAGTCCTAGCGCGGTTGCGGTTCTTTTTGCCTTTCTTGCCGCGCGCAGGTTTATTGAAGTCCACCTAATCCTAAGCAAATCGACCATTCAGATGGCTCCCTGTTTCTTCAGCATGGCATAAACCAACGCCACGGGCAGTCCCACCACATTGCTGTAATCGCCTTCAATGCGCGGGATCCAGCGCGAGGCGATGCCCTGGATCGCATATGCTCCCGCTTTGTCCATAGGCTCGCCGGTTGCGATGTAGTCGCGAATCTCATGGTCAGCGATTTCGCACATAGTCACCAGCGTGCTCTCGGAAGCGGTTCTCTCAAAGGCGGGTGCCAGTTGGCCGTTGCCGGCAGTCAGTTTTGATCTGGTTTTACTGGCAACTGGTAACTGGCTGCTGGCTGCTGGACCTGCTACGCACACGCCGGTGATCACTGCATGCCTGCGTCCCGACAACAATCGCAGCATGCGGGCGGCATCGTCGGCGTCGCGGGGTTTGCCAAGGATGGTGTCATCGATAACCACGATTGTGTCCGCCCCGAGGACGTAATCCTGCGGACAGCCTTGAAAAATCGCCATCGCTTTTTCCCGAGCCAGCCGTTCGGCACAAGCTCTCGGCGATTCTCCAGCGAGTGGCGTTTCGTCAATGTCGGCGGCCCGCACTGTAAACGGAATCCCGGCGTTGCGCAGCAGTTCCTGACGGCGAGGCGAGGCGGAGGCAAGAATGAGCATGCGAACCCGATTCTAGCTGAACGGATTCAGTCCCTAGGCGTCGCTGCCCCACCGAGTGAACCCGCGCACGGGATGGCTCTTCACTGGCAACTGACAACCGGCAACTGGCAACTGGCAACTGAAGTCAGCGGCTTCCGACCACGCCGCGCACCGCTTCGATCAGCTTGGCGGAATCGTAGCCGACACCATCTTTGAACACGGTCTCGACGTTCTCGATGTCCTCGATCTGCTTCGACGGATCGCCTTTAATCACAACCAAATCCGCCTGCTTGCCGGGAGCGATCGTCCCAATGCGGTCCAGCTCTCCCAGAAATTGCGCGCCATTTGCGGTCGCAATGTGAATTGCCTCCACCGGAGAAAATCCGGCTTCCACCAGCAACTCCACCTCGCGCTGATCGCCGAACCCCGCAATCACGCCTCCCATCCCGGTTGGGTCGAGCCCCGCCAGCAGCAGCCCGCCGGCCTGCGCGAACGCATGTTCGAATTCCATTTCCTTCTGGAATGCCGCCGGCCAGGGAGAAACGTCGCTTCCGTAAGCCTTGCGCAACCCGTTCGCATCGCTCGATCGCACCCGATTCCACAGCACTGCACTGCGGGCGTCGGGAGAAAGTGCGTCGAGCACTCGCTTCTCCATCATAGGTCGTCCTGTGAAACTCCCCATCTCGAACACCGGAAGCGTTGAGGTGACGGCAACGTGGTGCTGCACCAGGTCGAGAATCATATCGTGCAACGGACCCGTCTTCACGTCGAGCTTGGCCATAAGCTCGGGATTCTCCGACGACTCCGGGCATTCTCCCGGTTTCTTCGTCGGAAGGAATTCCGTATCGACAAACAAACCGTGCTCCAAATCATCGATGCCAATCGCCGCCGCCTCTCGAAAGCCAATCGAACAAAGGTGCCCGGTAACTTTCGCGCCGCGTTTATGCGCTGCAGTCACCGCAGCGGAAAGCTCCGCCGGAGTGATGAACATGTACGCCTTAAAGCTGTCCATGCCCTGATCCAACCAGAAATTCACAGTCTTGGTCGCATCCTCCGCCCCGGTGAGCTGGTGCATCTGCAGCGCCCAACTGCCCGCCCCTTCCAGATAAGGTCCGGTAACGTGCATCTTCGGCCCCGGCGTTTCGCCTTTGTCAATCTGCTTCTTGAGTTCAAGATCGGTGTAAGGTTCAAGCGCACCTGTGGTGCGGATCGTAGTCACGCCCCCGGCGAGGTACAACCGCGGAAAGCTGTACGCCATCTCGCCGAAGATGCCGTTGCCCATGGGATAGAACATGTGGTCATGCATCCCCACCAGGCCCGGGATCACACTGTAGCCGTGCAGGTCCAGCACCTGAGCATCTTTGGGAATATTCGCCGATGCCGCATCGGAAATCGACTCGATCTTTCCGCGGCTGAGAATGATGGTTTGATCCTCGCGTGCGGCCGCGCCCGTGCCGTCGATTACGCGCACGTGCGTGAGGGCCACGACGGAAGCGTCCACTTTCACAAAAGCGCGCACCTGCGGCGAAAGCGTTTGGGCTGCGAGAACGACACAGCAAGCAAGCAGCGAGAAGACGGCAACGACCAGTTTGCGCATGATTCTTCCTTCCATAACCGCAAGGCAGGATTCTACAGAAGAAAAGAAAAGTCGGCGCGGGAAGCTCCGAAGCCCGCGTCTTCGTGACGGCAACCGAGAACTGAGAACCGAGAAACCGAGAACTGCTCCTACCCTGCTAAAATCAAAGATTAGCCTTCAGCCTTTCAACAACAGTTGCCGCCAGCCAGCAGGCGGTTTCAATTCGGTCTCACTGGCAACTGACAACTGGCAACTGGCAACTGAACTTATGGACGCCGCTTTCCTCCGCAATTTTGCGATCATCGCGCATATCGACCACGGTAAATCCACGCTGGCGGACCGCCTGCTGGAATTGACCGGATCGCTTACCGCGCGCGAGATGCAGGCCCAGGTCCTTGACTCCATGGACCTGGAGCGCGAACGCGGCATCACCATCAAAGCCCATGCCGTCCGTATGATGTACACCGCGCACGATGGTCAGACCTACCAGCTCAACCTGATCGACACCCCCGGCCACGTGGATTTTTCCTACGAAGTCTCGCGCTCGCTGGCCTCGTGCGAAGGCGCGCTGCTCATCGTCGACGCTTCGCAAGGAGTGGAGGCGCAAACCCTCGCCAACGCCTACCTGGCGATCAATAACGGCCTCGAAATCATTCCCGTCATCAACAAGATCGATCTGCAAAGCGCCGACATTCCGCGTACCAAAGAAATGATCGAAAGCGCCGTCGGACTCGATGCAACCGATGCCGTACTCATCAGCGCGAAAACCGGCCAGGGCGTGCCCGACGTGCTCGAAGCTATCGTGAAGCGCATCCCGCCGCCGAAAGGCGATCCCGACAGCCGCCTCCAGGCTCTCGTTTTCGACTCCTGGTTCGACGCCTACCGCGGCGTCGTCATCCTCACCCGCGTCTTCCAGGGAACTCTTCGCAAGGGCCAGAGAATTCGCCTGTGGCAAAACGGCACCACCTTCGACGCGGAAACTCTCGGAGTGCAAAGCCCCAAGCCGGTTGAGATCGAAGAGCTGAAAGCCGGCGAAGTCGGCTTCCTCATCGCAAATATCAAGACTGTGGCCGACGTTAAAATCGGCGACACCATTACCGATGACGCCAATCCCGCCTTCGAAGCGCTTCCGGGCTTTGAAGAGATCAAACCCATGGTGTTCGCGGGCCTATATACGGTGGACGCGCACGAGCATACGCGGTTGCGCGAAGCGCTGGAAAAATTGCGCCTGAATGATTCTTCGTTTTTCTTCGAGCCGGAAAGTTCGGTAGCGCTGGGCTTCGGCTTCCGCTGCGGGTTCCTCGGGTTGCTCCACATGGAGATCATCCAGGAGCGCCTGGAGCGGGAGTTCGAACTCGAACTGATTACCACTGCGCCCAGCGTGCGCTACAAAATTACCAAGACCGACGGCGTATTGATTGAAGTGGATAATCCTTCGCGCTGGCCCGATCCGAGCGAGATCGCCAAGATTCAAGAACCGGTGATTCTCGCCACGATTCTGACGAACGAAGAATATGTGGGCGGAATTCTTAAGCTCGTCGAGGACAAGCGCGGGAAGCAGAAGACCTTCGAGTACGTCAGTTCCTCGCGCGTGATGTTGCACTATGAGTTACCGCTGAATGAAATCGTGCTCGATTTTTACGATCGACTGAAGTCAGTTTCACGCGGCTATGCTTCGCTCGACTATCACTTGGCGGATTATTGGGAATCGCCGATGGTCAAGCTCGACATTCTGGTGGCAGGTGAGCCGGTCGATGCACTTTCAATTATTGTCCATCGCGATTTCGCCTACGACCGGGGTAAGGCGCTTGTCTCGAAAATGAGACAACTCATTCCGCGGCAAATGTTTGAAGTGGCGATCCAGGCGTCGATCGGCGCGAAAATTATCGCCCGCGAAACTGTCTCCGCCATTCGCAAGAATGTGATCGCCAAGTGCTACGGCGGCGATATTTCGCGTAAACGGAAGCTGCTCGAGAAACAGAAGGAAGGCAAAAAACGAATGAAGCGGATCGGTCGCGTCGATATACCCCAGGAAGCTTTCCTGGCCGTGCTGAAGGTCGGCGAGGACAGCGATTGAGCGACTTTTCCGGAAAAACTGGCCCATTTGGATAGGCGTTTTTTAGTCTGGAACTGGGCCCTTGATCTGGGGTGACTGACGCTTTCCGGGGTCAAACAAAGCCTTGAAAAAAGGACGCTGCAAAACCCCCAAATGTGCAAATCTCCATTTTGGGAATTTGGATGTTCTTGGCGAGATCTGACAATGTTAATGCGGCGTTAATTGTATAACTGGTTACTATTCAGGGCTTTAAGAGCACGAAGATCGAGCCGTTGACATTTCCCGAAAAGGGTTTGCAGCTAGGAATTTTCCTGACATCCAGCCATTCCACAAGCTTTTCCACAGCCTGCCCCTTGCTCGCAACCCAAAGCGCCTAAGGTACTTACCCCGCAAAACTACAGGCATCCCTGTATCAGTCGCGATCCCTCTTGCGGCGGCAGGCCCCCACCCTCCACCATTGTCTCGAATCTGGTGCAGTTTTTCAGGAACGCCAAATTGATTCGGCCGATGGGTCCGTTGCGTTGTTTGGAAATAGTAATCTCAGCCTTGCCTTGCAAGTCGGTCTTCTCCATTTACCTGATCCAGTCGTCCTTGCTCAAGCTTTCGAAGCGAGTCGATGACTTCAGAAATGCAAGTTGGATCGTGTCGGTGGGACCATTGCGTTGCTTTGCAATAATCAGTTTCGCTTTGTTGGTCAGGTCTTGGTTGTCACGGTCATAAACCTCAGGACGATAGATGAACATTACGACGTCCGCATCCTGCTCGATTGCGCCTGACTCTCTCAGGTCCGAAAGTTTCGGCTCGTTGTCTTTGGATCCACGCGTTTCCGGAGCGCGGCTCAACTGCGACAATGCGACAACGGGAACCGTTAGCTCTTTAGCCACGGCCTTGAGGCCACGAGAGATCGCTGAGACCTCTTGCGTTCTATTCTCGTATCGCCTGCTACCTGCCGTCATAAGCTGCAAGTAATCGACCACGATTAAGTCCAAACCCTGCTGGGAATGCTTCAGCCGCATTGCTTTGGCACGGAGCTCGCTCAACGATATCCCAGGAGTATCGTCAACGAATATTGGTGCGGAGCTTAACTCGCCGTAGGCTTGAATCACCTTTCGGTAGTCGTCTTTCGGCAGAAATCCGGTGCGCATCGCGTGGGAATCAATCTGCGCCCTTGAGCATAGAAGTCTTAGGAGCAACGCCTCGCTGGACATTTCCAGCGAGAACACCGCTACGATCTTTTTGTCTTTCACCGAGCAATTCTCTGCGATGTTCAGCGCGAAAGCAGTCTTGCCCATGGAGGGTCGCGCCGCGATGATAACCAGATCCGATCTCTGAAACCCACTGGTCAGGTTGTCCAGGTCTTCATAGTGCGTTTCCAATCCCGTTATTCGCTGGCCGCGCTTCAGCAAATCGTCGAGCGAGCCAAAGTGTTCCTTGAAGATGTCATGGAAGCCGGTCAGGCCGCGGCCGATGCGCTTTTCCGATAGCTCGAAGATCGCCGCTTCCGCGTCGCTAAGCACATCTTCGGCCGCATCGGATTGATCGGCCGCCCGCGCAATCGCGGTATTGGCCGCATGTATCAAACCGCGCAACAGCGCCTTATCGCGGACGATCTTGACGTAATGCTCAATGCTTGGCCGGTCGGGCACGCCATCCAGCAAGCTCGACACGTAGCCTACATCGCCAATCGCCTGCAGATCCTTGTGGCGATCAAGCTCCTCGATCAGCGTGATCATGTCGATCGGCCGCGACGATTCCGCCAGATCGACCATGCGCGAATAAATCCGCCGGTGCGAGTCCAGCGAAAAATCTTCCACGCGCAAGTGCTCGGCGGCCTGGTTATAGGCAAAGTTATCGAGCAGGATCGCGCCCAGGATCGAGCGTTCGGCTTCTACGTTCGCGGGAAGAGTGCTGATGCTGTAGTCAGTCGTGGCCATCTAAACCTTGGGCTCTTAGCCTTTCGTCAATTATCGGATAGGCGAATGAAAAACGAAATAGAAAAATAGGGTCAGCTTTCGAGATCTCGTCTGTAACCGCTGCTGCTCGCGAGAATGAACATTGCGCCCTCACGAGGCGAAAATGAGGCGAATGGTTGTGCAGATGCTGTGGACAGTCCTCGTTTTCTGTGGAAGGCAGGGGAAAACAGGTCCGCAAAACAAAGTTCTCACGCTGCGAAAGTTCTCACGCTGCATAAGAGATTTGGTTATCCGCGTCGATCCGCGCAAAATCCAGGGCGAAAATAGTTTTCAAAAACAAATGCGGCCCGGGCCAGCCACCCGAGCCGCATCGTTCGTAGACCTTCGAGGTTGCCTTCCCGCCGCTAAGGGCAGAGGGACGACGGTACCGGTCCGACAGCACTCCCATGATTAGAGAGCGCCACATTTACCGTTACGGCTGCGAAATCGTGATTCGGAGAACCACAACTCTGCAACTTATGCGGTGGCCAGCGGCCCAACCCATCGAGCGGGTTGTGGAGGAGGCCGCAGTGCCCGGGCAACCAGCACACGCTTGCGCGTTTCCGATTTTCCCCCGGCAATTCACCCTCGAGAATTGCCGGTCTGCCGCTGGCGTCGCCGCAATCGTCGTTCGGCAAGCCTTGGAAGGTCCCACGTATTCGGTGAACCCACTGTGCGGCAGATTGTTTCGAGCCGCAACAGAAAAACCTTTCGCGCTTGTGCAGAAACTGTGGACGATGAGACTTCCCTGTGGAAAGCTGAGGAAAAACGAGAATGAATTTTATTTCGATTCCGGCGGCCACAATAAAATCAATAACTTATACGATGTAAAACAAATTCCTCCGATGTCATTGCAGCCAGTCTGACGAAAATTCTTCCGCGCAGGCCTGAATATCGATATTGCTTCCGCTGGAGTCCTGATTGGGATGGAGCAGGTGCCATGCCTCGCGATACTTCGCGTATTTGGATTTTGCCGAATGCGGGTAGACCGTGATCCTGGCCAAGTCCTGAATCTTTTCTGCGGGAATGATGTACCAGGCGTCGTCATAGATGACGTAAGCCGCCAGAAAGTCGAACGAGCCCGGCGGATACGGCTTGTTGTGGCCGCTGCACACGCAGCAGGCATAACCGCCGTCCCCCACTTCGAGCGTGGTGGATTTCACCTGCACCGCCACAAAGTGCCCCGGCCATCCCACCACAAGGTCATAGCTCCTCGAATCTCCCCAGGGCTTGCTTACCGGCAAGTCATGGTCGGTCGCGCGCACCATGAAATGCATCTCAGCCCACTCCCCGCGACGTTTCTTGTCGATGATACTCGGTTTCCGCTTTCTCATTGACCTACCTCAGAACGAGAAAGGCGGCATTCGGGGGAAAACTCGCGAATGCTGCCTTATATTTCCATTGAAGCGAGAAGGGCAAGAGGAAAGCAAGGTCATCCCGCCGAAAATTTAGGACGATTTCCACAAGGGGAACGGTCCCATGTGGGGCGGGCGCCCTCGCCCGCGAATGCCGGTGCTCGCAGTCCCCGCTGAAACATTCCGGTTGACTTTGTGTAGCATGTATCGTTACACTATACGCAGTGATTAGGAGCTTCCGGCATCGGGGCGTGGAGAAGTTTTTCCGCACGGGATCGAAGGCTGGGATTCAGCCGAAACATGCCAGCAGGCTGCGATTGCAACTGTTCGCGCTCGACAATGCCAGGCAGCCGGGAGACTTGAGTGCCCCGGGATGGAAGCTGCATCGGCTGGCCGGGGAACTCAAGGATCACTGGGCGATCAGCGTCAGCGGGAACTGGCGTCTGACGTTCATGTTCGAAGGCGAGGACGCAGTCCTCGTCGATTATCAGGATTATCACTAGGAGGCCACGATGCGCATGCACAATCCGCCCCATCCCGGCTCGGTTCTTCGCGAGTACCTGGGAGACTTGGCCGTGACGACGGCAGCAGCCCATCTGCGCATCACACGCGTGACGCTCTCACGCGTGCTCAACGGCAAGGCCGGAATCTCCGCCGCCATGGCGATCCGGCTGGCGGCCGCCCTGGGCACCACGCCAGAGCTGTGGATGAATATGCAGTCGCAGTACGACCTGTGGCGGGCGCGGCAAAGGCGGCAACCCGAAGTGCGGAGATTTGCGCATGCCCCTGCGGCTGAGACTCGCTAGAGGCCTTGGCTCTGCAGGGGAGCCTTTCGGGCTCATACTCCTCATCGAGGAGCTCGGGAGCTGGAGGAGTGCGTCTATTGGTTGTTGGACTCAATGGGCGCGCAGGAATTGGAATGGAGGGTGGGCACCCAGGGCCGCAGTTCCGCTGACCAGGGGCGCGATATCCAGGCCCACTTCCATGTCGCGAGTCCGGATGCAGATCTCATTCGCCAAAAGTGGTGGATCGAGTGCAAGGGCAGGAAGGGAACCGTCGAGCCTAGCGCCGTGAAGGAGTCCGCCAATAATACTCAGGCGATGCCTACGGTCGACGTTCTCGTCATCGTGACGAACACCTCCTTCTCAAACCCCACACGAAATTGGGTCTCGGAGTGGCAGCGATCCCATCCCCGACCGACGGTGAAGCTGTGGGACAGAACTCATTTGGAGAGATTCCTGTGCCGATATCCGGCGGCAACCCTTCGCGTGTTCGCGAAGGCGCTGACTCCGCAGGGACGGCTGGAAGTAATTCGAGAGAGGTTTTGGCAGCACTCGGCCTATGCGACTCAAGAGCATCTGAAGGAATTGTGGGAAAGGCGGAATGATCTTGAGTGGGAGAGCGTGACACTGATAGCAGCCGTTGTGAGCGAATTCGCTAATGGCTCTGTGAACGAACACCCTTGGCTGCAGGCCCTCGAATGCGAGGATTTCTTGAAGCTTCTCCGCATCGGACTTGCGAGTGCGCTTTCTTTCTGTATCAGGGCCGACGAAGCCGGAGTCGATCAGGGCCCATACCTCGATGGCATGGGGTACCTTGTCCTTGCAGCGTTGGCCCGCTATCCAGCCCATGAGGTCAGATCGGCGCTAGAAAATTTCCTCGGTATTCCCGAGGCTGACAGGCGCCGCGTTCAGGGGTTCCTTCTTGTTCCGATCTTCAGCCGGCTCATGGCGAGCGTCAGGGGATGCTTGCACGCGGGACTGCGTTAGGGTCTCACTGGACCTGAGGGGGTCGGAGGAGGAAACCTCTGAACACTATTGGGACCGGCTGAAACCGGCGCCGGAGGTTCCGGCGGAGGAACCAGCCTCGAAGCGATTTTCGCTCATCATCGAAAATGGTAAGAAGCCTTGCAAGGTCGGATTCGATCTTAGCCTTAAAGTCGGATGTCCTTTGGTGACGCTGGGGCGAATCGACGACAATGACCAGCTCGACCTCGAAATGCTAACCGATGTGCTGAAGAAAGTCGTCACCGAGCGTCTGGGGCCAACGACCCCGTCCTCGGTGTGAGGACGAATGGAAGCGATCCGCGTCATCGACGCTGCCAGGGATTCCGAGCGCAACTTCCGCGAGCGCGAGGAGAGCGGTGCTAGACGCCGCCTGCACCTACACCGATGGTATGATGCTGATTTAGAAGAAGTCTAAGGAGTTGGGAAGGGTATCCGCTCGTGAATCACCAGGACAGGATCGTGAGAGACCCGAAAATTTGCGGCGGCGAGCCGGTTTTTCGGGGCACGCGGGTTACTCTTCGTACAGTGTTGGCCAGCTTGGCTGCTGACGATTCCATCGAAGAAATCCTCGCCGCTTTTCCTGCCCTGAAGACTGAGGATGTGCGGGCGGCGATTGCCTTCGCCGCGGCTTCCGCGGAAGAAGACCTGCCAGTTCCAGCTACTCCGCACATCCGATGAGAATTAAGCTCGACGAAAACCTTCCCGTGCACCTCGCCGTAATCCTGACGAATCTACGCCACGATGTTCACACCATTGCCGAAGAGAACCTGAGCGGCAAGAGCGACCGCGAGGTTTGGGAAGCTGCGCAGCAAGATGCTCGATTCCTGATCACACAGGATCTGGATTTTTCTGACGTCCGACGATTCGCCCCTGGGACGCATTGCGGTATCCTGCTCGTTCGGCTTCATTCTCCGGATCGTCAAAGCCTCATCATGCGCGTCGCGGAAGTATTCCGGCAGGAGGACGTGAGCAACTGGGAAGGGTGCTTCGTGGTCGTAACAGATCACAAGACGCGAGTAATCCGTGCTTTGGGCTGAAGTAGGGGTTCGAGTGACATCAGAGGATGAAGGAACCCTTAGTCGCTGAAGCCACTCGAACGCGTGACAGGCGTTCGTCTAGTGCCCACTGGCACCACCCTCTAAACGACCCTGTTGCGTTATCGATTGTATTTGGCCCTTTAATGCATTCAGCGGTGAAAGCGGAATTATTTCTAACCGGACGCCAATTTGGGAAAGAAAAAAGGCACGACCGAAGCCGTGCCTTTAGAAAGGTTTTTCTCCGTGACTCCGTGACTCCGTGGTGAAAGCCCCTAGTCCCTAACTCCATCCATAAACGCCCGCAACTTCCGCGACCTCGATGGATGCCGCAGCTTACGCAGTGCTTTGGCTTCGATCTGGCGAATGCGTTCGCGGGTTACGGCGAACGACTGGCCGACTTCTTCCAGAGTGTGCTCGCTGCCGTCTTCGAGTCCGAAGCGCATCTTGATTACTTTTTCTTCGCGCGGGGTCAGCGTGCGCAGGACCTGTCCGGTCTGGTCCTTGAGGTTCACGTTGATCACGGCTTCGGCTGGCGAAACTACGGCGCGGTCTTCGATGAAGTCGCCGAGATGCGAATCTTCCTCTTCGCCAATTGGCGTTTCGAGAGAGATCGGCTCCTGCGCGATCTTCAGCACCTTGCGCACCTTCGCGACAGGAATGTCCATGCGCTTGGCGATCTCTTCGCTGGTAGGTTCGCGGCCGAGCTCCTGCACAAGCTGCCGCGAAGTGCGGATCAGCTTGTTGATGGTTTCGATCATGTGCACCGGGATGCGAATCGTGCGCGCCTGATCGGCGATGGCGCGCGTAATCGCCTGCCGAATCCACCACGTGGCGTAGGTTGAGAATTTGTAGCCGCGGCGGTATTCAAATTTGTCCACGGCTTTCATCAGGCCGATGTTGCCTTCCTGAATCAGGTCGAGAAACTGCAGGCCGCGGTTGGTGTATTTTTTCGCGATCGAAACTACGAGACGCAGGTTGGCCTCAATCAGCTCGCGCTTGGCCTGCTCCGCGTCCATGTCACCCTGGATGATCTCGCGCTGTGTGCGCTTGATCTCCTGGAACAATAGGCCGGCCTCGACTTCGAGCTTTTCAATTTCGCTTCTTACCGCGCGCGATTGCCGGCGGTATTCTTTTTTTTGATCTTCGCTGCGGGTGGCGTCGGCTTTGCGCTCCAGGTTCCCAGCCTGCCTGTCGAGCGAACGCATGCTGTCGACGGTTTTATTGACTCGGTCGATCAGCCGCTTGCGTTCGGCGTTGGTGAAACCCAGCTTGCGCACCGCGATGGAAACCCTCACGATCGCGCGGGCGAAGTTGCGGCGAGCGCGGCGATGATCCTTGGGACGCTTTTTCAGAGACACGGCCGCGTATTTTTCCTGCACCACGGCGACCTTCTTGTAAAGCTTCGCCATGTTGTCGATCTTTCCGGTAAATTCGTTCAACCGGTTCTGCAGGATCTCGTCGGTGATCTCTTCCTCGTCGAAGGTGACGACCTCCTTGATGGAACGCACACCTTTCTTGAGGTCTTCGCCCATGGCCAGCAGTTCGTGAATCACGATGGGCGAACGCGACAGCGCCTTGAGCACGCGGATCTGGCCGCGCTCAATGCGTTTGGCGATTTCCACCTCGCCTTCGCGCGTGAGCAGGGGCACCGTTCCCATCTCGCGCAAATACATGCGAACCGGATCGTTGGTTTTTTCCAGCGCGCCGGGAGTGAGATCGAGTTCAACGTCCTCACCCTCTTCGCTTTCGTCGAATTTCTTATCGAGCGCGGCGGAAGGCAGTTTCGGCCCTTCCAGCACGTCGATGCCTTGCGTGCCAATTGTAGTCAGCAGGTCGTCCAGGTCTTCGGGACTGTGCACATCGTGCGGGATCAGGTCATTGACCTGGTCGTAGGTGAGATATCCCTTCTCTTTCCCGGCATCGACCAGCTTTTTTATGTCGTCGTACTTATCTTCAAGAGCCAAGAGGTATCCTCAAATTCGTCAATTCGCTCTCGGAGGAGCGTATGGTAATGTTCCTACAGGTGGGAATCTGGGTTAGCGCGGAGTTGTGCACCTAAGCACAAACTATAGAGTTTAGCACATTAAGTGCTGCCCGGTCTATCACTTGCCCCGCCGAAATGCCCGTAGCCCGCCGTTATCTATAACTCTGCTAAATACTTAGATGGTTCTACCCGCTGTTTTGTTTCAGGCACTTTTCTGGTTTCCGAGCGCCATTCTCAGTCCCTCTTCCGCCAAGCTCGGATCTCTCAGCGCACGGCTAAGCCGCTCCACTTCCAGAAGCAACTCCTTCATGCGTTCCTTATCGTCGCTTACCCCGGGCTTCTTCAACTCACGCTGCACTTGCTCCTGCCGGCGCCTCAAATGAATGCGCCGCAATGCCCGCACCGAGCCCTCCAGGCGTTCGGCGCTGAGTTCTTCGTCCTCTTGTAATAGGATCGAAGCCAGCATCCGGCGCTCGCTGTCGGAGCACGGCACCTCCATTACATCGGCAACTTCCGCTCCGGCATTCAGCAGCGCCTCCACCAGCGACTCAGTCGCCAACCCACGATGCAGCCCTTCGCTCTGGAAGGCGTATTGCGCCTGCCGCGCGGGATCAAACTCCTCTTCGGCGCCATCACGAGCCGAAACGTGCTCCCCTGGCTGCATCTGCCGCGCCGAGGCCAGCGCACGGATGAGAATCCGCTCGGCGTCGGTAGCTTGCGTCACCGCCGGAGCTTTCACCGTGGCCGCCGAACGCTCCGAGGCCACATGCCGCAATTCCTGCCGCAACACCGCCGAATCAATGCCCAGCTTCTGCGCTATCTCCTGGCCCAACTCGTCGCGTACGATCCGGCTGGGCACGCGCTGAATGTGCGGCAGCAGGTAGTTCACCGCCTTCACTTTGCCCTCTGGGCTGCGCACTGGGAAATGGCTTCGCGCCCGGTCGATCAGATAGTCGAAGTATTTCTGCGAGCTCTTGAGCGCGGCGGCATACGCGTCCCTTCCCTTGCGGCGGATGTACAGATCGGGATCAAACCCCTGTTCCAGCGTGAGCACCTTGATCTGGAATTCTTCTTCCACCAGCAGGCCCAGAGTGCGCTCCGTGGCCTTCGCTCCGGCTGTATCAGGATCGAAGTTGACCACCACGTTCTTGCTGAACCGCCCGAGCAGCTTCGCCTGAATCTCGGTAAACGCCGTGCCTGAGCTGGCGATCACGTTGTGGAATCCTGCAGCGTAGACGGAAATGCAATCCATCTGGCCTTCGACGAGGATGGCGTAATCCAGCTTGCGGATGGCTTCTTTCGCATGGTCAAGGTTGAACAAGACCCGGCTCTTGGAATAAATCCCCGTCTCCGGCGAATTCAAATACTTCGGACCGGCCTTCTCATCGGTAGCCAGCGTTCGTCCCGTGAAGGCGATGATCTTCCCCGCATCGTTGGCGATGGGAAACATCACTCGATTGCGAAATTTGGAGTAGACAACGGCGGCTTCCGGCTTCCGGGTTCCGGCTACCGGCGAATCGTTCTCCTCAGTCTTGTCATTAGTCTTGTCATTCCGAACGGGCGTAAGTCCGTGAGGAACCTGCTGTTCGTCTCCAGCGCCCCTGCCCTCGCTGTTGTCCGGACGCCGGACGCCCCGTTCGACTTCGCTCAGGGCAGGCTCCGCCGGGGGCCGATCTTCCTGCTTCCACGAGAACAGGCCGCTCTCACGCAGCACCTCTTCGCTGAACTCGCCCGCCAACCGGTCGCGCAAAAGGAAGCCGGAATCCGGCGCATACCCGATGCGAAAGCTCGCCATCGTTTCTTTGTCCAGTCCGCGCCCGGCCAGGTACTCGCGCGCCCGCGCTCCCTCAGGACGCTTCAGGCAATCTTGAAAAAATACGGCAGCGCGTTCTTGAGCGTCGAGCAATTGCGCCCGCAGCCGGGCCGCGTTGGCCTCCGCCGGACTCGAATACGTAGCCTTGGGCAGCGGAATGCCGAGCTTCTGCGCCACCAAACGCAGGGCCTCGGGAAAAGTGATGTTCTCGATCTTCTGCACGAAGCTGAATACGTCTCCCGAAACGCCGCAGCCAAAGCAGTGATAAAACTGTCGCGTGGCATGCACCGAAAATGACGGCGTCTTCTCCCCGTGAAACGGGCAGAGCCCCGAATAGTTCGACGCCCCCGCCTTCTTCAGCTTGATATAGTCGCCGATGATGCGGACGATGTCGGCCTGCTGCTTCACCGTCTCTTTGAAATCGTCTGTGGGCATGGATGGGTTGCGGGCTTCGGGGCGGCGACACTTGCCCCGTTAGGATTGTGAGCCTTAAGTGCCGCTGATGGAAATATACCGGAGCGGATTGTTGTGGAGAAGCTGTGGATTTATAGCGATATCGGTTGACTATCGAGGAAAAACAAGGCGGGCACGGGCAATCGCCGTTCCAAACTCGACGGCTTTTTGTCGGACCGCGTATCGTCGCCCCGATGTAAACTGGTGAGCGCCTGCGAGTCTCTTATGCGACCAGAGATGCCTATGCCACACTCCCCTTCGAAAGTTCGCTCTGGTAACTCGAGGACTGGCATCTCTACAGCTCTTCGCCGCCACCTCGGACAGCGCACAGTGCTGGGAGTTGCACTCCCTGTGCTGTCTGCGCACCGCGATGCGATGAGGAAGGGCGAAGAATTCAGAGGCCTTTCCGAGAAAGAGATCGAAATCGCTTTTCGAGAGCTAAACTCGAAATTCGGCAAGAGCGATTATCACTCGACTTATCTTCACAGGGGTTTGGCGCGGTTCCTTGAGACGTCGGGGGGCCGCTACAAGATACGCAGCGGCCTGCTGTCCGGTATCAGCGCGGGAGAGATCGATTCACTCCGGAAAGAGCTTATTGAATCCTTGCGGTCTGCCTACGAAAAGCGCCAGGCGGTTATACGGACGTTGATGGATACTTGTTCGCTTCCTGTCGAGGAGGTGGAACAGCGGCGAGCCCTGGTGGACTCCTATTTATCGCAGCTGACGGGCAACCGCGGCGAGATGTTCGAGGTTGTGTCCTTCGCGGTGCTCCGGGATATTTCCGCACCTTCGGCTTCGCTCTGCAGCGATTCTCAACTACACACGCGAACGATGGCGGTATGGATTTTGTGGGGGGCGAGGCGATTTATCAGGTCACGACTGACGAAAGCATTCAAAAGGTCCGAAGAGATCTTGCAAAGTCTCCCGGCACCAAGCGCGTGCTGGTAAGGCCCACGGTGACCTCAGAAATAGACGACCTGTGCGACAGCGACGTTCTCGAAACAATCGAACTCAAGGACTTACTGAATCATTTCATCGCATGGTTGCTGGCAAGGGACAGCCGATCAAGAAAGTCCCGACACCTCCAGAGGATACTGGAGACCGCGTTGGCTGAATTCCGCAGAGAAAACAAGGCGGACGGCGCTTCAGCATAGACGCTGGGACGCTACGAGGGAAGCTGGCACGGACGCTTCGGGCATCGGCCCTCACATCCGTAAAAACGGGTCACCAGTGGAGACTATCCAGCGCTCCTCTGGCTGATGACAAATTTCCAAGCATTCGGATCATCCTGGGCATCACAGCCGAACATGCCAGACCGAATCCGCTCGGTAACGATCTCGGCACGCTCGCGTAAAACGGCCTCGTCTTGCGCCTCTAAGGTCACAATGATCGTGATTTCCGCCATGTGCTATCTCCACCGTAAGGGTAGCAGCTCTTCGAGGACACTTCCCCACGTATTACACCCGCAACTCCACCACCGTAGCCCCGCCACCGCCCTCATTCTGCGGGGGCTCGGCGACCGACTCCACGTGCGGATGCTGCTGCAGCGCCTGCCGCAGCGCTTTGCGGAGGATGCCCATACCGCTGCCGTGAACCACGCGCACGCGCGGCAGCCCGGCGAGAAAGGCGTGGTCAACAAACTTTTCCACGGCCCGCGTCGCGTCGTCCACGTTGAAGCCAATGACGTTGATTTCCGAAGGCGCGTTCTGGCCTTCGTTCTCCAGCGACACGGAAATTCCCCGCGCGCGCGCCGCCTTCACGGGAGAATCTGCGGCGCGCGCGCTGGAAATGGCGCTACCTAGCACGGCGGCGATATCGTCGCGCGCGATCTTCATCTTCATCGCGCCTATCGCCACTTCAAAGTGAGAATCATCCAACTTGCGCAAGACTGTTGCGGCGCGCCCCGTGGATTTCAACTTCACGCTGTCGCCTTGGGAGACGTACTTCACGACCTGGGGCTCGGCATGAGGATCGCCCTGGTCGGCTCCACTTGCGTGCGCCACCACGGTGGAATCGAATTGCTCGCGAAATTCGCGCCGCAGCCTGGCCACGCGCCGCTCGGCATCTTTCGAAACTTTCTGGGCGGCTGCTCGATCCTGAATTGCATTCACCGCCTCGCGCGCGTGGTATTCGAAGTCGCGCAGCACGCTCTCCAGTTTCTTCTCCATTTCGCGGATCTTGGCCTGCTGTTCTTTTTTTCCTTCTGCCGCCAGGAAAGTCTTCTCTTTTTCCAATTCCAGTTCACGGGCCTTCAGGCGCAGCCTATCGTTTTCGGCATCGCGCAGTCCGGCATGGAGCCTGTCCAGAAATTCGCCAACATCTCGCGCCTGGGTTCCCAGCCGCGCCCGCGCCGCCTCAATGATCGCCGGATTCAGTCCCAGCCGCTGCGCGATGTTGATTCCGGCCGACGCTCCCGGCACGCCCATTTTCAATTCGTAGGTCGGTTGCAATGTGGTCTCGTTGAATCCCACCGACGCGTTGATTACGCCCGGCGTATTCGCGCCGTAGACTTTCAACGAAGTATGGTGCGTCGAAATCACCGTCATGCATCCGATGCGGGCAAAGTGTCCGGCAATCGCCACCGCCAGCGCTGCTCCTTCCTCCGGATCGGTAGCCGAACCTAGTTCATCGAGCAGCACCAGCGACTGCGGGGTGGCCGTGCGCGAAATAAAATCGATGTTGGTGACGTGCGCGGAAAATGTCGAGAGATTCTGCTCGATCGATTGATAGTCGCCAATATCCGCCAGCACCGCATCGAACACCGGCATTTCCGCGCGGTCTGCCGGAACCGGAATTCCCGATTGCGCCATCAACGCCAGCAGGCCCACCGTTTTCAGCGTTACCGTCTTGCCGCCCGTGTTGGGGCCCGTGATGACTAATTGCCGGTGCCCGGCTTCGAGTTCCACACTGACCGGGACTACGGTAGCCCCTTTCAGCTTCAGAGTCCGCTCCAGCAGCGGATGCCTGGCATCGCGCAAAAGAAGGCGAGCTTCGCTCGCGGACGAGCCAGGGCGCCCGTCCCCGCACGGTTCTTGCCGATCGCCGCTCAACTGCACGGCCACGCAGTTGTACTCTTCCGCGAAGCGCGCTTTGGCAAACTGCAACTCCAACTCGGCAAGCACCTCGACAGAAGCCAGGATTGCGCCCGCCTCTGCGCCGATGTGCCGCGTCATCTCGAGCAGAATGCGGTGAATCTCCCCGAGTTCTTCGTCCAGGAGCCGGACAAGTTCGTTGTTTTGCTCGATCGTCTCCAGTGGCTCCACAAACACAGTCTGCCCGCTCGAACTCGCTCCATGCACCACGCCCTGCACACGCCGTTTCTGTTCAATCTTCACCGGAATGACAAAGCGCTCGCCACGGATCGTCACCAACTCGTCCTGCACAGCGCCGCCCTCGGCCAGTTTGCGCAAATATCCGCGCAGCGATTCCTGAATGCCGCGGCGCTGCCTTTCAATCTCGCGGCGAATCCGCGCCAGTTCGGGGGAAGCACGATCTTCCAGCGTCCCATCGGGCTGAATTTTGTTGCGGAAAAATCGCAGGAACTCGGTGAAGTCGGGTACGGTTTCCGAGAGCGTCCGGGTGCGCCGCCAGTCCGTCCGCATGTTCGCTGGAGGGTGCAGCGCAATCTCGCGCCATTCCGCCGCGCGGTCCACCACCAGCACAACATCCCGGATATCGGTGGTTTCCAGCACGGCTCCGCCGATTCGAGATTTCTCAATCAATTTCGTAATGTCGAGCAGTCCAGAAAAATCAAAGCGACCGCCCACGCGGCCGAACGCCCGCAGCTCCCCTGCTAACTCCTGTTGCTCGCCGATCCAGGCGGAATCGAGGGATGGCGCAAGAGCCGTAATTTTCGCCTGACCCAGTGGCGAGGACGCGTATCCGCGCAGAAGTTCGCGCAGAGCATCGAACTCCAGCACACGCGCGGAGCTATGGATGAGAGGTTGAGACATCGGAATTTATGTTACAGGAAGGACCTTTACGGCAGGAGAAAGGCCGCGAAGAAGACATCCAAAACGAACCCAATTGCAAGCGGGGAATGTGGCGATCCCGCCGGCTGTATAGTTACGCCTTCGCTCCTACCGCTTGCGCAGCCGACTCCATCTCCGTGGGCAGGCGCAACACGAATACAGCTCCGCCCTCCGGCTTATTCTGGCAAGTAATCTGTCCGCGATGCTCCTGCACCACGCCGTACACTGCGCTCAATCCCAAGCCTGTGCCTTTGCCGATCGCCTTCGTCGTGTAGAAAGGATCGAACACGCGATGCGGCTCTTTGATGCCGGGCCCGCTATCGGAAAACTGCACGACCACTTCTTTACCCTGAATCTGCGCGCTGACGCGGAGCACTCCTCCCCCCGCTTCCTCCAACGCATCCAAAGCGTTCTCGACGATCTGGACGAAGGTCTGGAATAACTGGTGCCCGTCTCCCCACACCCTGGGCAGATCAGGCTCCAGCGAGGTTTCGATGCGGATTTGTTGATCGTGCCGCTGCAGTTCGCGCATTTGCACGCTGCGCTGCAGTAGCATGCACAGGTCCACCATCGTCTTCTCCCCGGAGCTTTGTTGCGCGAAACTGAGCAGGCTCGATATCAGTTCGCGAGTCCGCTGCGCGTGGTGCACAATTTTGCGCACCAACGTATCCTGCTCACTCGTCAACCGGTGATTCGACCAGAGCTTCTCCGAATATTCCATGATAGCGGTGAGCGGGTGGTCGATTTCATGCGCTGCACCTGCAACCAGTTGGCCCAGAGAGGCCAATTTCTCTCTCTGCACCAGATGGCTCTGCAACCGTTGCTCATTTTCGAAGCTGCGTCGCGAATCCTCCAGCAGATGGATTAAGGCCTGGTCCTGAAGATACTGGCGCATAAACACGAACACGCCAAGCACCAGCATCGCCGTCAGAACAGTGAACAGGCGAAACGTCCGGGTCAGCGCCGGCGAGCCGTCCCAACGGAAGGTCCACAGTCCCAGCACCGGCAGGGAAAGAATCGCGAGCATGGCCAAGCGCAAGGCTATCGCGCCCCATTTGTCAGCGCTCTTGGGCGGCGCGGCCTGAGGCTGCCATTCACGCGCGCTCAGCACCGTTGCCGCCATCCAGCTCACTGCACCGATCAGCGGAATGTCGTACAGGCTTCCCGTGTAGTACAGTCCACTGGTGACCACTATGTTCACCGCCTGCGAAGCCACGGCATAGAAAGCACTCGCCGCCATCAGGTTCAGGTACACCTTTTTCCACCCGGCAGTGGCTCCGCGGGCAACAATCCCCAGCACTAACACCAGTACACCGTTCTCCACCAAATAGAGAGCCCCAAAGTTCCTGTCGTACTGCGCCACATTCACCGATACGTACTGCGAAGGGAAAACCACAAACGCATATAGGAATACCCACCAAACCAGCAACAGCAGGAAGTCCAGCGCACCCACGCGGGATTTTTGTTCGCCTTCGGCGCGATGCGGACGTAATCCAACCGCCGCGATCATCGGAATGAGGTGGAGAAACAGAAACATATCCATGGACCACGGATCGGGCACGATCGCATGCCGCGCCACTTCGTAATAGGCCCACCCCGCTTGATTGCAAGCCCACAGAATATATCCGGATCCCATCAGCGCCCAGAAGCGCTGGCTGGCGCCTTGCGTCAACCAGGCATTCACCAGCATGGCCACGCCGATGCTAAGCGTTAACAACAGATATCCAACATCGATGATTGCGGTCAGTACCGCGCCTCGCGGTATCGCGAGCGACGCCACGGCGAAGGCGAGCGTAATTCCGCCTGCGAGCACAAACCAGCGATTTCGTTGGAACAGACTCATCCGCCTCCATTTTATGGATGAAAACAGCAATTCCCAGATTGCTTTTGGGTTCCAGTAGATTACTTTCGTCACCGTGCCCCTGCTGGGGAGGACCGCTCCTGCGTCTATCCCCAGCGAACTACAGAACCAGCAACTCCTTCCGGCTCATCACTCCTGCTAGAATTGATTCGAGTGTGGAGCGGCTATTCCCGGCCGCCTGCCTATGATTTTGGAACCGGCGCCACGCTCAGAAATCCCTGGTGCCTTATGGCTTTTCCTGTCACCCGTCTTCGTCGTCTTCGCCGCACCGATCCGCTTCGCAACCTGGTGCGCGAAACTCGGCTCACCCCTGACGCCTTCGTCTATCCCATGTTCGTTTGCCCCGGCGAAGGTGTGCGCAAGGAAGTTCGCTCCATGCCCGGCGTGTTCAATCTCTCGGTGGATGAGGCGGTGAAAGAAGCCCAGGAGGTTCATTCTTTGGGCGTTCCTTCGGTGATTCTCTTCGGCCTTCCCGACAAGAAAGATGAAGTCGCCACCGGAGCGTGGGCAGATGACGGCATAGTACAGCAAGCCGCCCGCGCCATGAAACGCGAAGTACCAGATTTAATTTTGATGGGGGACGTGTGCCTTTGCGAATACATGTCCCACGGACATTGCGGGATCGTGAAGCCGGGAACTACGCCCCAATCCTTGGGCGCTGCCGCCAGGGATGCTTTGAGTGCGAGGCGGGGAGTGGTGGCGAAGAGCCGTGAGCTGGCGGTAAGGAGCCGCGAGGAAAAAGAAAAAGTTATCGAGGAACTGGCCTCGCTCGTGGCCAGCGCGGTTTCCAAATTTGAAATCGATAACGACGCCAGCCTCGAACTCCTGGCCCGCACCTCCGTCTCTCTGACCCGCGCTGGTATCGACATCATTGCCCCTTCCGACATGATGGACGGCCGCGTCGCCGCCATCCGCCGTGCGCTCGACGAGGCCACCTTCATCAACACGCCGATTCTTTCCTACGCCGCCAAATTCGCTTCCGGATTCTACGGCCCGTTCCGCGAAGCCGCCGACTCCGCCCCGCAATTCGGCGACCGCCGTTCTTATCAAATGGATGGAGCCAACCTGCGCGAAGCCATGCGCGAAATCGAACTCGACATCGAAGAAGGCGCCGACATGATCATGGTGAAGCCAGCCATGCCTTACCTCGACGTCATCGCCGCCGCCCGCGACCGCTTTGACCTGCCCCTGGCCGCCTATCAGGTCTCCGGCGAGTACGCCATGATTGAAGCCGCCGCCCGCAACGGCTGGATCGAGCGCGACCGCGTCATGATGGAATCTTTGCTCAGTATCCGTCGCGCCGGTGCCAGTATCATCCTCACCTACTTCGCCAAAGATGCCGCGCGACTGCTGGCGTAGGATGGCATCGCGTAAGACGAAAACATCGCCCCACGCCTCCACCAAAGTCTCCCAGCGCTCGTAGTTAACGTTATTGCGGGGGTGACTTGCGATCGCGCGTAATCGGCACTGGATACGCGTGGGCCTCGATATGGCTCAAATTAACGACGTGTCCCTGCTTGGAAAACGTGAGAACGTTTCCCTCCGGCAAAAGACCGTCGATGGTGAGGTCGCCGTATACGAAAAGCCGGTTCTCCACGCAGAATAAAGGCCGATGGCTTTCGTACTCGATCTTCTGCACCGGCTTCAACTGCGCATCGAGAACGATGATGCGATTGACGCCACGCGGGCTGGTATCGCTCTTCACCACCTCCTGCAAGTCTACAACCGGATATTCACCGCCATCGATGTGCAGATTGCAGGTATGGGACAAATGAACCAGCTCGCGGTCCGGGTTGAGCACCTTGGCATCGAGCAACGCCGAGTACAGTTGCTCTCGCGAGCTCACCTGCGCGGTTGCAGCCAAGCCTAAGAAAAGCACGAGGATACGCTTCATGGATTTTTCGGGGCCGAGCGGTTAAGTTTCTTGAACAGATCCAGGACGTAAACCAGCTTGGCAGCGTAGTCAGGATCGCCCCCACCGTTATAACGATCCGCGATAGTCGTCATGGATGCAAAATCCCGCCATCCCACAATGACACGTTGAATGCTGGCCTTTTTATATTTCAGAACGTCCTTGGGATGAATCATTTTCTTCTTGCCGGGATTCAATGCTTCCAGCACCTCAACGGTTGTGCCAACCTTCTTGGCAATAAGATTGAGATTGTCGCCCGGCACAACCGTGTAGTCATAGACCTTGGGAGGATTCTCGGTGTCTACCGAGCGGAATTCCGAGAGGCACATCCGAGTGAACAGAAAAGCGATTCCAGCTCGAATATTGAGAACGGGGTCGCTGCCCACCTGGGCCGTGTTCTTGACATCGGCCGCGAGCTGGTCGCTCATGATCAGCAGGGAACCGTCCTCACCGCGCTGCAGGACGCCCAGCCCCGGGTCGCCAGTGACGCCGATCTGGATGGCTTTGCTGGTCCAGGCTGGTGAACTCGGACCGCCGCTCTCGATCCAGACCATGGCTTTGCAAAGTTGCCAATCAACCGCCCGGTATCCGGGGGTCTTCTGAAACTTGAGATTGTAGACGCCGGAGATCTCCAATTGGATAGCGGGGTCGTACGCGTCCCACGCTGCATCCGTCACGCCCGCGTCCACCGTGTTTTTCCACCCTTGCTGCAGCGTCATGCGGTGAATTATGAAACATGGTCCCTACTATTTCAAGCTTAAATCTGGCCCGATCCCACAAATAGAGGCACGTCCAAAGAACCGCTCAACCCTCTACCTCCCGCCAACCACTTTCCTAAGGTGAAGTCTGTAGTGCTCGATTGCTGAAAGATCGGACATACCCACTCCCAAACGAGAGCGGCAACTGTTTCGCTGCCAAAGCCATCTATCACTTGATTTTCTGTTTCGCGATACACAGATGAACACCATTATGGGCACTCCGTTTAAGGTTTCTGGCCGCTGTCTGGGTTTGGCAATTGCTCTCACATTAGTCGGTTGCGGAGGCGTATCCACCCCGACACAATCTGCACCACAAGTCAGCGTCACGCTCAACCAGTCCTCTGTGAGCCTGCCTGTCGGTGGGACGGCACAATTCACTGCGGCGGTGCAGGGGACCTCCAACACCGCGGTAACATGGTCCGTCGATTCCGTTAGCGGTGGAAACTCCACGGTTGGAACGATCACCTCTGCGGGTTTATATACCGCACCGGCCCTGCCCGGCAGCCACACCGTCACGGCTGCCAGCGTCGCCGGCCCGTCACCCACCGCCAGTGCCGCGGTCTCTGTTTTTACTCTTTCACTTTCGCCATCGGCGGCCACCATTGCTTTGTTAGCCACGGAGCAGTTCACCGCGACGACTCAAGGATTGACCAACCCAGTCTTCACCTGGTCGGTGGATCAAGTTAATGGTGGAAATCCCACCGTCGGCACGATCAGCGCTACGGGACTATACACTGCCCCCTCTCAGGCGGGGAACCATACCATCGCGGCCAGCGTCGCCAGTGCTTCAGGCAGCGCCAAGGCTGCAATCACAGTGATTAACCTCACAATTTCACCGGCGGCAACGACTGTCGATCTGTCTGGGACGCAGCAATTCACCGCGACAATTCAAGGATCGAACAATCCCTCTGTCACTTGGTCTGTCGATGACGTTGCCGGTGGTAGCGCTACCACAGGGACCATCACCTCGGATGGACTGTACACCGCTCCATCGGCGGTCGGTTCCCACACCATAACGGCAACTACCGCGGCACCTGCCTCAGTCAGCGTTAACGCCGTACTGACCGTTATCAATGGCAGCCCCGGAGCGGTCCTCACTTATCACAACGACGATGCCCGCGACGGCGCGTTCATCCAAGAGACCACGTTGACGCCCGCTAACGTCAACCAGGCTCAGTTCGGCAAGCTGCTTTCCTATCCCGTGGATGGTCAGATCTACGCTCAGCCGTTGTATCTGCCTCAGGTCAGCATTCCAGGGAGCGGCTTGCACGACGTAGTTTATGTGGCCACTCAGAACAACAGTGTCTACGCCTTCGACGCAAGTGGCGCGCAAACGACGCCATTGTGGAAGGTCAACCTCGGATCATCCGTCCCCAAGAACGATTATTCGGGTGTGTCGCCTGTTGTCGGCATCCTCTCGACGCCGGTGATCGATTCAACCTCCAACACGATTTACCTGGTTGCCGAGGAGGGCGGCAAGGGCGATCCCACTCCCTTTTACTTGCATGCGCTGGATGTAACCACCGGACTCGAGAAGTTCGGCGGCCCCGTAAATATAACCGGATCGGTTCCCGGCACAGGCGGGGAGAGCTCAGGCGGAAACATAAGTCTCGGGAACGACTGCTATCAGCGGATGGGCCTGGCACTCAATCCAGTCACTAACGCAATCGACATCGCCTTCGGCAGTTGTAGCCATGGCTGGGTACTCGCTTACGGCAAGACGACCCTGGCGCAAAAGGCAATCTTCAACGACACACCGGATGGCGATGGTGGCGGATTCTGGGCTGGCGGTGGCGCTCCCGCGATCGACGATACAACCGGCGATCTGTATCTGATGAGTGGAGTCGATGAGTTGTCAGCCGGCGTAGGTGATCCCGTAACAAATGGTTACAACGATTCGTTCCTGCGGTTGGATCCGACTAATTTGTCTGTGCTGGATTACTTTACGCCGGATGACAATTTTACCCTGGCGGCGAATGACGTAGATTTGGGCAGCGGGTCACCCATTCTGCTGCCCGTCACTCCCTCCCTAAATGTGACCGTCGGAGGAGGAAAGGACGGAAACATCTTCGTCGTCAACCGCAACAACATGGGTGGCTATAACCCTCCCCCGGTGGACACGAACAATGTTATTCAGACCGTGCAAACCGGCACGCAGCAGTACAATAACATTTTCTCGACCCCAGTCTTTTGGAACAATACCATCTTCTATCATTGCAACCAGGACGTGCTGCGCGCCTACAACTGGAACTCCAGCAACCCCGAAGCCCCTATCACAACGCCGCCAACCCTGGGTACCGTAACCTACAGCATGCATGGCGCGACTGCTTCGCTATCAGCCAATGGCGCCACCAACGGCATCCTCTGGGACATCGACAACTCGAACTACAATGACCTGGGCACCGGAACTCTTCCGTCGGTCCTGCACGCCTACGACGCCACCAACGTCGCCAGGGAACTTTACAACAGCTCACAGGCGGGCACTCGCGATACGGCCGGCTACGCTCTGAAGTTCACCGTGCCAACCATCGCGGGCGGGAGAGTCTTTGTCCCTACCGGCAACGAGCTAGACATTTACGGCCTGCTCACACAGTGACATTGTGGGTTCTTGACTTGGTGGCAAGGGGCGAAAAAAAATTTCACAGGTAGCCCTCCGCCGCCAGATCCATCCCGCGATCGCAGATGGTCGTTGGTCATGCGTTGGATGTGGGCCGGCTTGGACGCAGCCAGGGCGGGCGAAGGCAGATCGAGCGCCTCCGGCTGTTCCATCAGTTTTGAAAGGCCTAGCGGCCTAGCGGCCTTCCGTGCCAGTTGTGCCAGTTGAGGTCCGCGACGAGAAACGCTCTCGCACCCGGTCGCCGATGTCATGCACCTTATCGCCAATCTGGCCGCGGATTTCCTCACCGCTTGCGGGAGCAAACAGCAGCGCGGCGCCAACACCTACACCTACTCCCGCCACAAAGGTGAGCACATTGCGGACGGTATGATCCTCGCCTGAGTACAGATCCACAGCCTGTTCGCGCAGTTCAGCCACCTGCTCGGTTGCCCGGTCCACGCCATCGTTAACGCGGTCCCGCACATCGCTTGTGAAGCGGTCCGTCTGGTCCAGAAAGTAAACTGCGGTCTTTAGAATCGATCGAATCAAGTTGTTCATCGGAATCCACCTTTCAGTCTTTCATTGTGATTGCGAAATCAACGTTATGTACGTTAGTTGCAGGAAACGAGGCAAAGGGCTTGCATCTATTGTAATTATTTGGCCGGAATTTCAGCTGTAGAACAGGGCTGAAGCGGTGTGGGTGGATGCACTCTTCCGTTAGTCTTTGAACTGGCCGAGAGGAAAGCGCGCCGCCTACGCCCCCGCCGCACCCGCGCCCTGATCCTGAAACTTTACCTCCACCAGTCGCCGGTCCTCGTCGGACACTTTGAACATGGCGCGCGGTTTCAGGCTCATGAAGCTGGCTACAAAGACCTCGGGGATCTGGCCGATGCGTGTGTTATAGGTGTTGACGTCGTCGTTGAAAAACTCGCGGCGATCTGCGATGCGCTCTTCGAGTTCGCTGATCCGCATCTGCAGCTTGAGAAAGTTCTGGTTCGCCTTAAGCTGCGGATAATTTTCCGCAATCGCAAACAGCCCGCGCAGTGCGCCTGTCATCATCAGGTCAGCCTGCGCCTTCTGCCCGATGCTGGCCGCATTCATTGAAGCGGCCCGCGCCTGAGTCACAGCCACCAGCGTCTGCTGCTCGTGCTGCATGTATCCCTTCACCGTCTCCACCAGATTCGGAATCTCGTCGTGACGCTGCTTGAGCAGCACATCAATATTGGCCCACGCGCGGTCGTTATCGTTGCGCAACCGCACCAATCCGTTGTACAGGATGACTACGTAGGCAAGCACTCCGACCGCAAACAGCAGAAATACCGCGCCTTGAATTACGCTGCCGCCCATCGTCGACTCGACCTCCCTGCTGCAGGATGATTCCAGTGAAACAGCAGACCGGTCGGCCACGCAAGTAACTGACGGGGCAGCGCCCACCGTCATGTAAATCGGGTCACGCAATTCCATGCTGGAGATAAGTAAAGAGCTGAGCCCGCAGGCCCAGCCCTTCCCTCGCAAAATAAATCCGCTACGGCTTATGCGGAGTCAGGTCGCAGACGTGCTTTACCTCATCCAGATTCAACCCTGCAGGCGAGAACTCGGCAATCTGCGGACCAGTCCTCGTTCGCACTTCCAGATTGAATACCTGGGCGCCTATTATGCCCCGAACCGTGCCCTTGTCCATGGAAAGGAACCGGCCGCGTACCCAATTCCAGCCCTTGTGGTCGTGGCTGCCGTCGATACGTACCATGACTTCCATCTTCGGCTGCCCCCAGAAGCCCGGATAGTCCGGGCGCCCCAGCCGGCCGCCCATATTGAAGTCGGCATACTGATACTTGCCGTTGGTGCATACCACCTCGACCCGCGGTTTGTAATCCGGATCTTGCCGAAGGTAGTTGTTTGCCAGCAGTTCGAAGCGGACTTTTTTCGCGCCCGTCATTTTATCTTCCGAGCGGAACTCCATCCACTTGCCGCCGGCGCTGACGCCATCCTGTTCGTCCTGATAAGGACTCATCGCGCCCTCTTGGGCGCAAGCCGCCACGGCCATCAAGATCAAGCCCGCTAACATCGCGCCCGCAGTTAAGCCACAGCGATTCTTATTGTGAAATAATCTCATTACTTTCAAGGTCTCCTCCAAACAAGAACATCCTTACATATTGAACCCGGAAAGCCCATAAGAGTTGCATGACTTTACTCTTAGCGAGTCAGCCGGAGATGTCGCCCCCAGCGGTTGGAGCGTAACGAAATAAGGGAAATAATAAATATCAAAGTAGAGAAGGACGCTGCCGCCGGATGGCGTTGACGCTGAATCTCAGTGGGCGGGGCAGATATATTCTCCTTTTGTTCTCCTGTAATAACGCGCGGTGTCGGGCTCACCAGCTCGATGGGCCCCCAAACGGCTCCGCGAGTTCGCGAGCCGGGCACGCAATATCTGTGGGAATGCATTTACCGGATGGCGGCGATCGATGCAAACTCGGCTTTCCAGCTGCACCTCACCGCTGATACACGTCATCCTCTATTTCACAGGCCCCTGGTCGAGTTTATGCTGAGCCTCGATCCCTCTCTCCGTGCTTGGGGGAGGAATGATCGTATCCTGCAGCGGCGGGCACTCGCCGATCGTCTGCCTGAGGCTGTCCGGACACGCATGACCAAAGGCAGCGATCAGCAGCTCAGGGAACGGGAGCAGATGAAGAACGAAACCTGGCAGCGAATGTTAACCAAAACTCCCGTCTTGTGTCCCGCGGCTGGGTTGACCCTCGGCTGTGGCGCGCCCAGGTCGAACGAGCGCGGTTTGGCGTCTTCAACGGCCTGGGATGCTTCGACGCAGCTATTATGACGGAGTGCTGGCTCCGCACGATCGAAGCGCACCCTTTTGGGCCCGCCCCGGAACTGCGCTAAGATCCCGGCGCCAAGATCCGCTTTACAAGCGGGGTCTGGCGCAATACACTCCTTCAGGTCTCCCCCCTGAGCCAAGCCACCGGTACCTTGCGGCAATAGTTTGAGGAGCAGACGACCCATGTTGCATCGCCCGATTTTGCGCCACCCAATTTTTCGCTGCCCCAGGAACCGCTTCGCCCACCCGGCTTCTGTCTTGATCCTGGCTCTGTCCAGCACCCTTGTCTGCACGGCGCAGGTTTCGGTCACCACCCACCACTACGACAACTACCGTACGGGTTGGAATTCCCAGGAAACTGCCCTCACTCCGGCCACCGTCCACAGTTCGTCTTTTGGCGTGCTAAAAACCATTGTGCTGGACGACCAGGTCGAAGCCCAGCCCCTGGTCGTGCCCGGCGTAAATATCACGGCGGGCAAATTCAAGGGAACGACTCACGACGTGGTATACGTGGCCACCGACAACAACTCGATTTACGCTATCGATGTCACGAGCGGTGCGGTGCTTTTGAAGCCGAACTTCGGCCCGCCGGTGGTGAAACCTCTGGGCTGCCACATCTACAATCCGGATGTGGGCATCAATTCGACCCCGGTGATTGACCTCAGCAGCAACACTTTGTACGCGGTCATCTATACTCAGCAATCGACGGCCCCCGCATATTTTGTTCATGCTCTCGATCTGGGCAGCCTTACCGACAAAGTGACGCCCCAGTTGGTGACCGGTTCGCACACCCTCACCGACGGAACCACAGACAGTTTCAACGCGACCTATCATCGTCAGCGCCCTGCGCTGCTGTTGGCCAATGGCAATGTTTATGCAGCCTTTGGCAGCTTCTGCGATAAGGCGCCGAATCTGTCACGCGGCTGGCTGCTGGGGTGGCAGACTGGAACTTTGGCTCCCCTGGGCGGCAACCAGCTCACGGACACGCAAGCCACATCGCCCGAAGACTATTTCCTCTCCGCGATCTGGATGTCTGGTTACGGACCGGCCGCCGACGACTCGGGCAACATCTTGTTCGTCACCAGCAACTCCGATCCTTCAGGAACCACCTACGATGGTGTAACCAACATTCAGGAGAGCGTGGTGAAGGTGTCGTCCGATCTGACCACGGTACTGGATCTATTCACTCCCAGCAACGTCGCGTATCTGGATCAAAACGATCAGGATTTCGGCGCGGGAGGAGTGATGGTTCTTCCCGACCAGCCCGGTTCCACTCCGCATCTGGCGGTGGCCGCCGGCAAAATGGGATCCATGTTCTTCATGAACGAAGACGACCTGGGTGGATTCTCCACGGAAACGAACAACGTCCTCGGCACTTACACGATCGGTCCCTGCTGGTGTGGACAGTCTTATTTCGTCGATCCCAGGGATAACGCGGCAAGGGTGGTGAGCAGTGGTGGCAGCAATATCATGGTTTGGAAGCTGCTGACTTCGCATGCTCCGTCGCTGAACAAGGTCACCAGTTCTCCAACCCTGAATACCGTAGGGACGGGCTTCTTCACCAGCGTCTCCTCCAACGGCACGGCCAACCCCGTTATCTGGGCGCTTTCGCGGCCGACGGGCAAGCTGACAACAGTCTATCTCTACGCCTTCTCACCGGATGCGGGCGGAACCACGATGGAGCAGCTTTTCCTGGGAACTGCGGGCACGTGGGTAACGAACGGCGCCAACACGAACCTGATCCCGGTAGTGGCCAATGGAAAAGTGTTCGTGGCCTCGTATAAGGAACTCCTGATCCTGGGATTGAAGGGCAAGACACCCAAGAATTAAGGCAGCTTTTGCTGTGGTTCATCAAATCGTTTTAGTTCTGCGTCTGCACGAGCGCCAGTGATGACATCCCAGCGTTCCAGCTAGATTCCTCGATTACCTTTCGGAAAAATCGCCTTCCCAAGGCCGTGATATAGTACCCCGGCCCGGCGGAGTGTAACCCTATCGGCGCTCTGTTCAAACCGCCCTGACCACTGGATTGGTCAGCGAAAAGAGGAGAACCAATGCAAGGCAAGATGCTTTCCATCGGATTGAGAGCAGTTCTAGCAGTCTTTGCCCTGACCTTGTTCGCGGCGGAGACCGCGGCTGGCCAGGAGAAGGTGCTGTACAGCTTTTACAACGTTGGCGGAGCCGTGCTGCCTGTTGCTGGCGTGATCTCCGACGCCGCCGGCAATCTCTACGGGACCGCGTTTTATGGCGGCGCTTACGACAACGGTATGGTGTTTGAGCTGACGCCGACGGCGACCGGCTGGAAGCAGACTGTACTGTACAGCTTCAACCCGAACGGCATCGATGGATTCGGGGCCACCGGCGGCCTGGTCTTCGATGCTTCCGGCAATCTCTATGGGACGACGGAATTTGGCGGCACGGGAAATTGCACCAACGGCTTCGGCTGCGGAACGGTGTTTGAGTTGTCGCCCTCGGCGGGCGGAGCTTGGACTGAAACCATAGTGCATAACTTCCAGGGCTCGGACGGGTGGGAAGTCCACGCGGGCCTGACTATGGATGCTGCAGGAAATCTTTATGGCACGACCACCAATGGCGGCACTTACGGACAGGGCACGGCGTTCGAGTTGTCACGCGGCGCAGGCGGAAGCTGGGCCCTGACCACACTGCATCACTTCACGGGCGGCTACGATGGTGGCGTCCCTTTTGGCAGCCTGGTGCTTGACGCGACCGGTAATCTCTACGGCATGGCCTCCGCCGGTGGCGGCAAGTCTGCTGAATGCAGATATGGGTGTGGTACGGTTTTCGAGTTGCACCGCTTCCAGGGTGGAAATTGGGCGGAGAAGGTATTGCATTCCTTCAGCCAGAACAGCGGAGACGGACGCTATCCCTACGCTGGCCTTGTGTTCGATGAGTCAGGCAATCTCTACGGCGTGGCGGGCTCGGGCGGCGGCCAGCCCGGCTACGGCATCGTCTTCGAATTGACGCCTGCTGCGGGCGGGAGTTGGACGGAGAATGTGCTGCATACCTTCAACGACCAGCAGCCGGATGGGATCGATCCCTCAGGCAACCTGATCTTCGACGCCTCCGGAAATCTTTATGGCGTGACTCTGCTCGGTGGCACTCATAGCCACGGGACGGCGTTCGAGTTGAGTCCGGTCGCAGGCGGGAGTTGGACCGAAACTACACTGCATGATTTCAGTGACAATGATGGGGATGGATACAACCCCATCTCCGGTCTCATGTTCGATTCCTCCGGCAATCTCTACGGGACAACGGGTTCGGGAGGGCGTTACGGCGAAGGTACGGCGTACGAGATCACTCCTTAAGCATTCCGGGTCCATCCGGAACCTGGAGCGAAAGGAAAGCACAGAAAAGCCGCTCGGTGTTGAGCGGCTTTTCTTGATCTAGTGCGTATCGATCTTAAGGTCGATGTAAACCTGCGAGCGGTCGTCGAATTGGCTGACGGACTTGGTGTCGCTCTTGTGACTGTTGTACTGGGCGTAGACTTCGTAATCCACGGTGGAGAGTCCTGGAAAACGGTAGGTGCCATCCTGTCCGACGATGTAGGTCTTCACCGCGTGGGTGCGCGTGTTAGTGAGGTAGACGACGGCGCTAACCACGGGATTATCCTGCTGATCGAGCACTTTGCCGGATAGGAGCCGGCCTTGGGGCTTGTCTTTCTTGTCGAGGGCGGTGCCGGTCACGGAGAGCACGAGCAGGAGCGCGCACGCAAATAGTGCGTGCCTGAAAGATAATCTGGGAAACATGCTGGTCTGGTTCCTCTTCCTTGCTACTGCCCTACTCGACGTGGAGCTATCGGGCTAGATGTAATCCAATATCCACGCGTTCATCATACTCTACGTGAACCGGAACCTCTGCGACGAGGTGCAGGGTTTGGCCATCTTGAGTTTTCACGCCCTTGAGATCGGCTCCCACGATGTAGTCATTCTTGCCGGCGGCGACGCGCAAGGCAAACTCGCCGTGATGGTCGGAATAGAGATCCCACTTGGCTTTTTTGTCGGACGCGCGGCGGATCATGACCTTCACCCCGAAAACCGGATGATCGCCCGGTCCCCAGACCGTGCCAAAGATGAGCGCATAAGGATCTGTCGGTTTCAGCTTCTTGGGAGCGGAAGACGCGCTGGCCACCTGCGAGAAGTGCGGCCCCAGTGCGGAGAAGATAAGCAAAAGCAGCAGGAAAAAAGAGGACCAGCGTACAGACGGGTGAAAACCTCCGGCGCTACGCGTCGTCACCGTCTTCCGTCTCCACTTCCTCTTCTTCTTCCACATAGCCTTCTTCGACCGCCTTCAACTCCAGCGGACTGGTTGTGACTACTTCGAAGTCGGTGCCACACTCCGGACAGGAGACGATCTCGCCCTCATCGACTTCTTCTTCTTCCACATCCAGATCGGTTTCGCATTCAGGACAAAGAACCATGATTCCTCCGCTTCCCCTCGATATCATCTTCCATTCGATATCATCCTTAGATACTACTGATAATATTTAGATTCTTCCCCCGCCGCAGGTCAAGGGGGCGATTGCTGTAGAGGGGAAGATTATAATTCGGCCTAAACCAGCCGCCAAGCTTGACATTTCGTCCGCCGGAGCCTACATGATTTCAGCCCTGAAAAACAAATCGTGGTGCGTGGCCGTCGCGACATCGGCTGTCGCGATATTGTTCAGCCTGAACGTGCCGGAGTCAACTCAAAGCCACGCAAGTACTATAGCCTCTGAAACCAGCGCTGCCGAGCCCATGCCTGTGGATTTGTTGTAGCAACATGATTTTGTCACCCTAACGGCAACATGAAAATGTCACCCTGGCGAAGCCAGGGTGTGTTGCAGACGGGTTTCGCCG
>CZKH01000066.1_pt1 | contig 35131 bp, 26 predicted proteins | sample 682611 | NCBI WGS metagenome assembly CZKH01 (sample SAMEA3539301, study PRJEB10725) | soil metagenome | biome: tundra; feature: field; material: soil | place: USA | collected 2010-05 | depth 0.15 m | reverse complement strand
TCTTCGTCACTTCGCCGCTGATTTCAGAGCCCACCGGAACGACAATGTGGTCAAAGGCGTAGACCGGCTCCACGACGCGAGCGTGAATCGTTTGTCCCACCTTCTTCACCTGGACTTCTTTATCCAATGCGACCTGCAGGGGCGACCCCTTCGGTATCGTCAGCTCAACCGTCTGTGGCCTCGTAGGCTGGGCTGGCGTATCCGCCGCCGCTGCAGCCTTGCGCTCGGTGCCCGGTGTGAGTTGAGGCGTGGGAATGTCCTGAGCGGCGGCTCCGACTTCAAGAGTGCCGACTCCAATAACGAAGGTGCAGGTGAAAAGCAAAACCGCAAAAGATGCCCGAGCAACCGCCATGTTGATTTCTCAGAAGACCCCAAAGTTGACACCTATTGTAAGCGATTTGACGCTGCGACAAGGTGACGGATTAAGATGAACAGTTGACGTTGGTCAATTTTATAGCTGAGCGGTGTAGAAGGAACGGAGTCCCCAACTTCACTATTGCAGCTCCGCGTACTCCGCCTTGGGCTTCCTTCAGGATGGGGATGTCAGGATCGGCGTCTTTCCAGAGGTTGAGGAAATCTTTGTAGGCGACACGAGCTTTGGCGGTGTCGCGCCGCTCAACGAAGCGGAACTCGGTAGAGATTTCGCTGGACGATCTCACGAGAGAACGTGTAGATATCGGGCGTGGGACCGGGATCGATGTCGGCCGCCTCGATTACCCGAACTCCGGGGACAGCGGCTAGTTGTGCTTCGGAGCGGAAGCCGCCAACCGGCAGGTCAGGGAGTAGGGTCCTCTGCTGGGTGGGCAAGACGTAGGTCCGACGGTGGCACGGAGGTTCATCCACCCAGTCGAAACGGAGAGATACAGAAACTTCCCGTCTGGTGCCCAGCGAACCCAGCAAGGAGGATTGCAGATACCAACCGGGGCACCTCCTCCAGTAGGGTAGGCAAACTCGAACGAGGTTGCTTCTCCTCCCGGGACCGGGCCGAGACCCGCGACCCATGCACCGTCGGGCGAAGCGCTGTGGATCTCTCCGACAGGTTCCGCGCCAACCTTTCGTAGCCCGGTGCCGTCCTCACGAATACGGAATATGAACTTGGCGTTACCTTCGTTGGCTAAAAAGAGGACTTCTCCAGTAGGGCTGAAGATCGCCCAGTCTCCCTCCACGTTTGGAATCTGACGGGGCGGCGATCGGCGATCGAGCCTTGTCAGCCATAAGCGGGGCTTCCCTTCGGCGTCCAAGGCGCTAAACTAGGAGCTCGCCGTCCGCCGAGATATCATGGCTAATCACGTGCCAGCCGCGCAGCAGCGGCTCGTTCACCCCTGAATTAAGGTCTCCGAGCCAGACTTCGCTCTGCTGTCTGACCATGGCGGCGCCGCCCTTGCTAATTCGCTAGCAGACCTTCCTGCCCGCGACGTAGAATCGGGGCCCGAAAGCATACCCTTCTAGCGAGAGTTGGTGATCACCCGATGCATCGTGGAACCAGATCGGCCTCTGCCGTAGTCCGAGTGACGTGATCACAGAGCGACCGTCTGTGGCCATCGCGATGCCCTCTTCATCTGTCGGACCGGAGGTTAATTGCTCGGGCTTGCCGTTTGGGAAGCGCTGTCTCCAGATGTGGTAGCTGTCACCAGTGTTGACGTTCAATCGATCCAGCAATAGCAACTCTCAGTATCCCGAACTCACGACATTTTCGAAACGGATAGACTGGGACGGTAGGAGGACTACAGATGCTGGCTGGCCCAAGCACAGGGAGTGCGTTCTGGGAGTTGCTGTATCTGGAGATCAGCGAGTCCGGGAAGAACCGCAGCCAGATAGTCGCGCACTGGGAGTGTCAATCTGCGGCAGCTTTCCACTACTGAAAGGATCGCCGCGATCTTCGGTCCCGCCTGCGGGCTTCCTATATGGATCCAGTTCCTCCGTCCGATTGCGACTGGGCGCATCGAGTTCTCAGCCAGGTTATTGCTCAACTCCAGTTCGGGGTATTCCAGAAAGCGCGTAAGCTTCTGCCAGAGCGCGAGGGTGTAGTTGCAGGCTTTGGCCAGTGCACCGGCAGGCAGTGCCGTGGAGCGTGCTGCTTCGATCTGCTTCCGAATCACATCCAGTAGCGGTCGCGATTGTTCCTGACGCAGAGCATGGCGTGCCTCCAGGCTCAGTCTTTGACGACGGGCCTCGGAGTCGATGGCAAACAGGTCATCGATCCGCGCTACGATTGGCGTCGCCCACTGGATCTTGGGGATTTAACTGCACCGCCTCGGAAAAATGTCGTTCCGCATGCGACCAGCAACACGCATGAACGATCTTCGGTCTTCCGATCTGATCGTAGGCCGCATAACCATCCGTCTGCAGAAGACCTTCGAACTGTCCCAGAAACTGTTTCGGTCCATCCCGTCCTCGGCCCAGACGGAAGTCGAACACCACCGTTCCTCCCGGTCGGCCATACTGCCACAGATAGGCTTGATGATTCTTCCCGCGGCCCTAGGCGAGACCCGACCCCATTAGACCGCCCAGTCTGCCGGCGGATTTTCGATCTCCCAGAAGTCGCGCGCCGGGTTGTCGAACTCAAGTCCTAGCAACCACGAGATCCCCTCGACTGCCGAAATCACGAGCGCAATTCTGGCCTGCTTACTCCGCCCATTGGAGATCATCTCCACCGTCACCCGTGTTTCCTTTTCAAGCCGCTCGCCTACGATGACACCGCATCCATGTGCGTTGACGACTACCGATTGCCGTACAGAATCCCACGATTCTTTTTCCTCCCTGTTTACTACTTAAATTTTGTTACGAAATCCGAACGCTGGTTGAGCTTGATTGGTGGTTTCAGTCCCCGCCATCAATCATCCTTGGACTTGAGCTGTGAAGTGGCTTTTGCCCCTGGACTGTTGACGTAAAATCGCCATCTCACCAAGTAGTCCCACGCGGCCGGCCTGCGCAAACTCATCTTTTCAGCAGTCGTTCGACGGCAGCGAACAGCGAGTCGGGCCCTTTCCCCAGCATGGAATCGGACTTCTCGAAGAAACTGTCGGCTCCGTCTTTCTCAAGCTGCTTTGCATTTTTCTGCGAGAGACTAGTCAGCATCATCACTGGAATCGCCGCCGTTACGGGATCCTTTTTCAAAGCCCTCAGCACGTCAGGGCCACTCATCTTGGGCAGCATAATGTCCAGCAGAATCAAGGCGGGCAAATGCTCGCGGGCCAGGCCCAGAGCGAGTTCTCCATCGCCGGCGGAGATTACCTCATACCCCGCACTGCTCAATGCCCGCTCCGTTGCCACTTTGAGAAACTTGCTGTCTTCGACCAGAAGGACTTTCATGACTGTGTTCTTGCTCTCCCAAGGTATAACTCCCCCAGTATGCGCCAGTCGAGCACCATCTGCCGGTCTCAGGTTGTCACCGTTCACCCGTTAGTTTGCGATCGGCAACAGGGCTTGGCAAGCCGCGTAGCTGGCCGTCGCCGCAATATTACCTGGGGCCTGCTGGCGAATCACGCCGTCACCAAATGCGCAATACGACTTGGTTCCAGTCTGCACGCTAATCGGATAGCCGATGGCGAAGAACTGGTTGTTGACCGTAGATAGGAATAGCGATAGCTGAAATGATCAGGATGATTGCCACCACGATCAGCAGCTCAATTAGTGAGAAACCCTTCTGTTTCCGCATCTCGATCTTCTTCCCGTTATCTTTTCTTGGCTAACTGTCTGATCTTGTCGTCCAGGTTAGTCTTGCTCGAAAAACACATATTCTAAGGCACCCGACACGTCCGTCCTGTGACCGCGTGGATTCAGGCCTCCCGCTTGCGTGAACCCGGAGCCCAGAGTTTTTGGTTCATGCAGACGACGCAACCGCCTTGGACCGGAAGCCGAAGGCTTCAGGGCGGTGGGTTGTCAGGAGTTTCAGAATGGTCTGGTTGTCGGCAGGTTTGGAGAACAAGTAGCCTTGGGCGCGCTCGCAGCCGAGATCTCTGAGCAGATCAAGTTGCGCCAGTGTTTCCACGCCTTCGGCAACCACCTTAAGCCCCAGACTGTGCGCCAGATTGATGATCACGCGGACGATCTCGTGCGTCTCACGGTCGCTATCCATTCGCGAGACGAATATCCGATCGATTTTCAGAGTGTCGACGCGGAAGCTTTGCAGGCGGCTGAGCGACGAGTAGCCGGTGCCGAAGTCATCAATGTCAAGGCCAACACCGAGTGCCTTTAGTCCCGCGAGCATTCCGGCAGACTTCTCTGCGTCGGCCATGGCAATGGTTTCCGTAATTTCGAGATCTACGCAGCGAGGATGCATACCGCTCTGCTGCAGAAGTTGGCCAATTTGAGAGGCCAGATCGGCTTGGGCGAATTGTTTGGGGCTGATGTTGACGCTCAGGGAGAGGGGTGGGTCCGAAGGGAACAACTGCTGCCAGGAAAGCAACTGCTTACAGGCCTCGGGCAGTAATTGGCGGTTGATGGAGAGGATGATGCCGGTCTCGTCGGCGAGCGGGATGAAATCGTTCGGCATCACTAACCCGCGCGGGCTTTGCCAGCGAGTGAGAGCCTCGAATCCCACAATCTGTCCATCCCGCAAGGACACGATAGGCTGGTAATAGACGTGGAACTCGCCTTGATCGACGGCACGGCGCATGTCAGTTTCAAGCTGCAAACGCTTGAGAGCACTGGCGTGCATGGCGTTGTCGAATACCTCGCGGCGACCTTTGCCAGTGTGTTTGGCGCGATACATGGCGATCTCTGCGTCGCGGAGCACATCCTCAGCCTCGGAACTGGTGCTGCTGCTAAAAGCGATACCGATACTTGCTGTGATAACGATTTCATGGCCGTCCACATCAAAAGGCAGGGCCAATCTCTCCTGAATGCGTTCGGCTACGCGGATGGCATCGCTGGGGTCGCGAAGTTCTTCGGCCAGAACCGTAAATTCGTCTCCGCCGGGCCGCGCGAGGGTGTTGTCACTGAAACTGGTTTCCTCTTTTTCGCCCGGTTGCGGACGCGAAACAGTGTCAGCATGGCGAAGGCAAGCGGTTAGGCGCCGAGCGATCTGGACGAGCAAAGCATCGCCGGCAGCATGCCCCAGGCTGTCGTTGAAAAGTTTGAATCCATCAATGTCGATGAACAGGACCGCGAATTTAAAATCAGCGTGGCGTCTCGACGTGGCCAGAGCTCGGTCGAGGCGATCGAGAAAAAGTGTGCGATTCGCGAGATCCGTCAAACCATCGTGGAAAGCGTTATGCGCCAGCATTTCCTCGGCCCGCTTGCGGTCGGTGATGTCACGGTTCACCACCACCAGTCCTTCGGTTTCGCCTTTGGCTCCTCGAATGGCGCTCGCGGTGGACTCAAGAACGCGCCACGAGCCATCTTTGTGGCGGATACGATATTCCAGACGCTCGCCACGTCCGGTGATGCGGGCTTTTTCAGCGGCTTCACAAACGCGAGCCCGGTCGTCTGGATGAATCTGTCTCAAGGACGAACCGGCCAACTCCTCTTGACTGTACCCGAGGATCCTTTGATAGGCCGGGCTGTTATACAGCCGCTGTCCATTCTGGTCGATCACGGCAATCATGTCGGCGGCGTTTTCGCTGATGAGCTGAAAGAGTCGGTCACGCTCCGCCAGTTGGCAGCGCGTGCGCTGAAGCTGCCGGTGTTGATAGACCGTGTAGATATCAAACAGGAGTACGAGGGCAGCAAGGCCCCGAACCCACTCTCTCAGGTTCAACGAATAAACTCTGTCGTTAGCCAGATGAAATCCGGGGAAAGTCAATGAAAGGATTCCAAAGGTCAGAACTAGGGTGACAGCTACGGCAAATCCCCAGAGCCACCACTCCCGACCCTCGACTTGGCGCAGGCGGGTTAGGACAGTCTCGGTGCTGTTCGCGGGTTGAGATTCATCATGCACGCGTTTCTAGCCTGTTCAATCCTTGGAAAAGAGAATTGTGAAGGAAAGCGAAGGGAAGGCCGGTTTGTCTTTCGTCATATCGCAGCCAGTGGCTTTTTGATCCGGCTCTTTCGTGTGAGCCAATCATGAAGAATATTGAGGTCGACAGGCGGAATGCGGAGAAACTCACAGCCCACCGCGCCGTACTGTCGCGTCCACTGGACACGCGCCTGAATATAGATTGCCCTGTCCGTGTCGGGAAGTCGTAGACGAAAGGACAACGTATCTCCGACGATGAATTCATGCTTCGTGCTTATGCCTACTCCTCCATCGCCGATATCGAGGACTGTTATATCCATGGATTGGCTCATGTCGTTCGTCGCGCTGGCCCGCATCATCAGGGCATACCTGGTGTGCCGACGATGGTCATAAACCATCCTGGAATAGGCAGCTTTCAAGGACCTGGCTGCTGACTCCCCGGTTACGGGTTTGCGAAGCAGCATATCGGCACCCGAAACGGTGCGGTCGTTCGGAGAGACTGCAACCACCGTCGGCTTCCGCCATCCGCTAACCTTCCGAACTCTATTCAGGAATTCCGCAGAGTCGTCTTCCCAGTCAACAACGACGAGATCGGTGCTGTGTCCTGACATCTGTTCAAAGGCTTTCGAGGAACTCAAACAAACATTCGTCGAGATCGAGAGGTCGTTGAGCAATTTGTTCATGACGCAAACTACGCTGGGATCCCGCGAGACCAGCAAACACTCAAAGGCCATATCTGATGTCACAATTCACCCCAGCGACAGCGGCCAACTACCGAATCAGTCTGCCTTGAAGTCTAAGAGCATTTTCATGACCAACCATCTTTCGTCGCAAGCTGTACTGGATGAACAAGATAGAGCGGCGAGTTACCAACAGACTGTCTACAATCTGGATTGCGTTCCGGATTCTGGGCGGGAGGACTGACTCAGTGCGCGGATGATTCTCTGCAGGACAACACTAAGAAAGGGCAGATGAGGTCCCACTTCTGTCGTGAACGTTCCCTCGAAGTGCTCGCAACGAGAGGTGCCAAGTGCCGGTAGATGTTGCGTCTGGGAAGTGGTGACCCACTAGGCGATCTCGCCGCGCTTCTCAACCTTCATCCTTGAGAGCAGTTGGTAGATGGTGGCGCGTCCGATTCCGAGAATCTCTGCCGCTCGCGCTTTATTGCCGCCTACCCGCTCTAGCACTCGGCTCACGTGGCGCCTCTGCATCTCTTCGAGAGAAAAGAAAGCCTCATCTGTAAGCGATTGGTCGCTGGACTGGGATTGGATTCTGTCGGGCAGGTCGTTAATGTCGAGGAACTTACCGTCCGCCATCATGCAGGCGTTCCCGATCACGCTCTCAAGTTCCCGAATGTTTCCGGGCCATGGATAGGTTGCCATTCGGCTCTGTGCTCTCCTAGTCAGGCCGGCAATGGGTTTCTCATATTCTGCCGCAAACTTCTCTACAAAGTATCTCTGCAGAAGTGGGAAATCCTCACGTCGATTTGTAAGCGCAGGCAAGTCGATCTCGACCACCGCCAACCGGTAATAAAGGTCCTCGCGAAACTTGCCTTCCCGTACCATGGTTCGCAAGTCGCGATTCGTGGCTGCAATGACCCGCAAATCTACCTCGCGCGAGACGGATGAACCAACTCTTCGAACCTGATGGTCTTGCAACACCCGAAGCAATTTTGCCTGAGCACCCGGCGAAAGCTCCCCGATCTCGTCGAGGAAGATAACGCCACCGTCTGCGCTTTCAAACAACCCGACCTTATCGTGCAACGCACCTGTGAAAGCACCCTTCACATACCCGAATAATTCGCTCTCCACCAGACTTTCAACCAGAGCTGAACAGTTGCAGACCACAAACCGTTGCGTCGAGGCTGGGCTGAGACGGTACAGTGCCTTCGCGACCAGTTCCTTGCCAGTTCCGGTCGCACCCGTAATGAGGGCAGTCCTGAAATGCGGCGCAACCCGTCGTATCTTTGAGAACACGTCTAGCATGAGTGGGCTGCGACTGATGATTCCTTCAAATTGACATGCTTGGAGTAATTTCTGGTCCAGAGTCAGGGTTTTGCTGCGTATTTCCGCGTCTGCCAGGAAACTCGCAATTCGATGGCGAAGCCTCCGGAAATCAATGGGCCTTGTCAGATAGTCGCATGCACCCTTTCGAATAGCCTCAACTGCGGAATCCGCGGAGCAATGCTCGGAAATCAGGATCACATTGACTCCGGGATCGGCGCCGACCATGCGTTCGAGCAAACCTGCCCTGAAAATATGCTGATAATGGGTATGACGTTGCAGGTTCTTGCATCTTGACACCCCGGCCTTCCGATTAGACAATTGGCCGGACTCGGCGGGTTACCCTCCTGCGGGTTGAATGATCGCAGTCTGCGCCGCAGTGGCTTGCTTGCCCGCAGGCGTTTTCCTGAGTGCTGGAAATAAGAAGACAATGGCGCAGGCAGACACCCATCACACTGACTCCTTTAAGGGCGTCCTCAGAGAACAGCGTTTCACCGCCTATCCGGCGATTGATTCTGGCCAGGCGCCGAACCCGGTGGAGGTGTCTTATCCGCAGGAGCAGTTATGGTTTCTCTCGCAATTCGAACCTGCGAATGTCGCTTATAACGTTCCATTAGCCTGGAAGCTTGCGGGCTGTCTCGACATCGAGGTCCTCGAACAGTGCCTGAGGGAAGTTGTCCGCCGCCATGAGGCTTTGCGGACAAGTTTTCCGCTCGTGAGCGGAAAGCCCATGCAATACGCAAATCCCGCGGATGACTTCCGGTTGCGGATTGTCGATTTGCGCACACTTCCTCAGGTGCGGCGGCAAGCGGAATGCGATCGCCTGGTTGCAGAAGAAGCGCGGAACCCCTTCAACCTGAGTTCCGGTCCAGTATTCCGCGCTCTGGTGTTGCGCTGTGCGGATCACGATCAAATCCTGGTTCTCAATGTTCACCATATTGTGGCGGATGGTTCCTCGGTGGAAGTTCTGCTTTCCGAACTTGAGACCGGTTATTCAGCGCAGCTGACCGGGAAATGCGCCGGGCTTCCTTCGTTGCCCGTTCAGTACCGGGACTACTCCGTCTGGGAACGGCGGTGCTTGCAACCCGATGTTCTGGAAAGATATTTGAACAATTGGAGCCGGCATCTGGAAGGCGCGGCGCCGCTGGAGTTGTATGCGGATCGTCCAAGGCCGAGCGTCCAGACTTTTCAGGGCCGGACCGAACATTACCGTTTGGACAAGGGGCTGAGCGGAGACCTCGCCACTCTGAGCCGGGGCGAAGGCTGCACGCTTTTCATGCTGTTGTGCGCGGCGTTCCAGACCTTGCTCCACCGTTACACCTGCCAGGACGATGTCGTGGTGGGATTCCCCATTGCAAATCGCAATCGGGCTGAGATCCAAAAGCTGATTGGATTTTTTATCAACACGGTTCCGCTTCGCGTTGATTTCTCCGGAGACCCCACGTTTCGCGGCCTGCTGAAGAGAGTTCGAGAGTCGATGTTGTGGGCGTACGCCAATCGGGACTTGCCATTCCAGAAAGTAGTGGCGAAGCTGGACCCGGAGCGGAGCACGGGCCGAAACCCGTTGTTCCAGGTAATGATCGATCAGGCGCAAGCGGAATGGATGAATCTGAGTCTTCCTGGACTCACCGCCAACTGGCTCGCGATTGACAATGGAACCGCGAAGTTCGATCTGAGCCTGCACTGCGTGCTCGGCAAAGAAGAACTCAGCGGTTGGCTCGAATACAGCACCGGTCTCTATGACGCCGACACAATCGGGCGGATGCTGGCTCACTTTCAGCTGCTGTTGACGGGAATTGCGGCAGATCCATCCGCGCGGCTCTCGTCGCTGCCGATTCTCAGCGGGCAGGAGCGGCAACAGTTGGTGGTGGAGTGGAACCAGACGAGCGCCCAGGACAGCTCCGATGCTTGCATTCCTCAGATTTTCGAAGCACAGGCGGAACGAACTCCGGGGCTTATGGCCGTGGAATCGGACGCCAAGTCCCTTCACTACCGAGACCTGAACTGTCGCGCGAATCAGCTAGCTTGGCATCTGAAGAGACTCGGGGTTGGGCACGAAACGCTGGTGGGTGTCTGCCGGCAGCACGACTGGCAGACTGCCGTGGCTCTGCTGGGCATTCTTAAAGCAGGCGGAGCTTACGTTCCATTGGATCCGGCTTATCCCCAGGAGCGGCTGGCCTTCATGGCGAAGGACACAGGCATTCGATTCCTGCTCACGGAAGAGCGCTGGGCGCGGGTGCTGCCGCAATATGAGGGAAGGGTGATTTGTCTTGAGCGAGACTGGGTTGAGCTTGCGAAAGAAAGTGTGAGCAATCCGCCGTCCCAGGCAACGCCAGATAGCCTGGCCTATGTGCTCTACACTTCCGGCTCCACGGGAAGGCCGAAGGGCGTCATGGGGTTGCATCGCGGCGCGCTGAACCGCTTTTCGTGGATGTGGAAAGAGTATCCGTTCGCGGCGGGCGAGGTTGCCTGCCTGAAAACCTCCTTGAACTTTGTCGATGCGGTTTGGGAAGTTTTCGGACCTTTGCTGGCGGGAGTTACGACCGTCGTGATTCCAGAGGATGCAGTGAGGGATCCGGGCAAGCTCATCGAGCTTCTGGCGAAGCGCCATGTGACTCGATTTGTCTGTGTGCCGTCGCTGCTCGGAGTCTTGCTGGAGACGGAGCCTGATCTTGGAAGGCGGCTGCCGCATCTTAAGTATTGGATCAGCAGCGGAGAGCCGCTGAGCCAGGATCTGGTGCGGCGATTCAACAAGAGTCTGCCCGCCGGCATCCTCATTAATTTGTATGGGTCGTCTGAAGTCTCAGCTGACGTAACCTGCTTCGACACGCGCAACGCCGAGTCCTCGGGGGCGGTCCTGATCGGCCGCCCTATCGCCAATACGCAAATCTATATTGTGGATGGTCAATTGCGGCCCGTGCCGATTGGGCAGCCGGGCGAATTGTGTGTTGGGGGCGAGGGTCTGGCTCGCGGATATTGGAATGCGCCGGAGGAGACCGCGCGCCAGTTCGTCGTCAATCCTTTTGGGCAGGGCAAGTTATATCGCACCGGCGATCGCGCACGCTATCGGCCGGACGGAAACATCGAATACCTCGGCCGCGTCGATTACCAGGTGAAAATTCGCGGCTTTCGCGTCGAACCCGGAGAAATCGAGTCTTTGCTGGCGCAACATCCGCAGGTGAAACAAGCTGTGGTTGTTCCGGGAGAAAGCCGCGGCGGCAAGCGCTTGGTCGCTTATGTGGTACCAGAGGCCGCGCCAGAAACCGAAAATGTTTCTGAGGATTTGCAGACGCAAAGAATCGCGCATTGGCGCGAAGTCTGGAGCGAGACTTACGAATCGGAAGGCGCGACTCACCACGCTGGCTTTGACATCAGCGGCTGGAACAGCAGTTACACCGGCCTGCCTTTCTCCACGGCTGAGATGCAGGAGTGGGTGGACAGTACGGTCGCGCGCGTTCTTGCGCTGCGGCCGCAACGCGCGCTGGAAATTGGCTGCGGGTCCGGGCTGTTGCTGTCGAGGATTGCGCCTCATTGCTCCGCCTATTGTGGAACTGACTTTTCTCCCTTGAGTCTGCGCCAGGTACAAAAGCTGATCGCTGAACAGCGGGAGTTTCACGGCGTGACCTTACTGCAGCGAAGCGCCGACGATTTCAGCGGCCTTGCGCCGGCCAGCTTCGACACGGTCATTCTCAATTCGGTGGTGCAGTATTTCCCCAGCGTCCATTATCTAATGCGGGTCCTGGAAGGCGCCGTGAAGGTGACGCGCCCGGGCGGGACGATCTTTGTTGGAGATGTTAGGGATTTCCGTCTGCTGGAAGCTTTTCATCTTTCTGTTGAACTCGGGCGGGCTCCCGCGTCCATGGGGGTGAGTAAGTTGCGGCAGCAGGTGGACAAGCGTCTGGCCGAAGATCCCGAACTGGCGGTCGACCCAGCTTTGTTTCCGACGCTCGGGGAACTTTTTCCGTCAAACAGCGCGGTGAAGCTGCTGCCTAAGCGGGGCGTTTACAGCACCGAGATGAATCGCTTCCGCTATGACGTTGTGCTGCGCGTTGGCAGCGGCTCCGCGGTTCCAGGTTACCGATGCACGAGCGACACGGACGACCAGAAGATAGACTGGAAAGAAAATCGCCTGAGCTTAGCCAAGCTACAAGCAGTCTTGCGAGAAAGGCCGGAACGCCTCCGCATAACGAGCGTCCCCAACCGGCGCGTCACCATGGATACCGCAGCCTTCTCGCTGCTGCGGGAGTCAGAAAACTTGGAAACTGTTAGCGACCTTCGCAACGCGTTGCAGCAGGTGGCGGAAACGGGCGTAGATCCAGAGGAGATCTCGTGTGTCGATCCCTCTTATGCAGTGCAGGTTGAGTTGTCCGCAACGCGGAGCGACTGCTGTGAAGTATCGTTCAATCGCACGTCTGGAATTGCACAAGAAGACTTCCATCCCATAAGCTTTCCAGCGAGCGCCGGACCTCTGACGAGTTACGCCAACAATCCGCTCCGAGGAGCGCATCGCCTCAAGTTGGCGTCCGAACTTCGGCAGTACCTGCGAGAACGTGTCCCAGACTACATGGTTCCGGCAGTCTTTGTGACGCTCGAATCCTTGCCGCTCACGCCCAATGGAAAAATTGACCGGCGCGCCCTGCCCGTACCTGACGACGCCAGACCCGAGCTGCGGCAAGCTTATGTCGAACCCGCATCCTCGCTGGAACGGACCATTCAGTCGATCTGGCGCGAGGTTCTACAGATGGACCGTGTGGGGACGCACGATAATTTCTTCGATCTCGGTGGACACTCTTTGCGTCTGGTGGTCGTGCACAGCAAGTTGGCCCAAGCCCTGACCCGCGAGCTATCGATCATCGATTTGTTCCAGTATCCCAGCATTCATTCGCTCGCCAGGCACCTGGCGAACGAAGACCCCGGACAACAACCTCTGAATGAAGTACGCGAGCGCGCGCAAAAACAAAAGGAAACGGTTCGCCGAAGAGCGATTCTGGCGTCGAGGCTGAAATGAGCGACGCGCCGGATTCACCCGTTTCCGATGGCATCGCGATTGTCGGCATGAGCGGCCGCTTTCCGGGAGCTCGCAATCTTTCTGAATTCTGGAACAACCTGCGTAACGGCGTAGAGTCGATCTCCTTCTTCTCCGAAGCGGAACTGGCCGCATCGAGCGCGGACCCTCGTGTGACCCGGCACCCGAACTTCGTGAACGCGGGCGGGATACTGGACGGGATCGAACTTTTCGACGCTGCCTTCTTTGGCTTCACTCCCAGAGAAGCCGAAACCCTCGACCCGCAGCAACGCCTGCTGCTGGAATGCGCATGGGAGGCGATGGAAGACGCGGGTTATGATCCCGACCGTTGCCGCGGGCCCATCGGCGTTTATGCCGGCTCGGCGATGAGCACTTATCTTTTCAACCTTCTCGCCAAGCTGGGCCACAGGGAACTCGTAGGCGACTTTCTTGTGTTCACCGGCAATGACAAAGACTTCCTGACCACTCGCGTTTCTTACAAGCTGAACCTGCGGGGACCGAGCATCGCGGTGCAGACGGCATGTTCCACTTCGCTGGTCGCCGTGGCGATGGCGTGCGACAGTCTGTTCACCCACCAGTGCGATATGGCGCTCGCCGGTGGAGTCGCCATTCGGGTGCCGCAGAATTCCGGCTATATTTTCCAGGAGGGCCAAATCTTTTCACGGGACGGGCACACCCGGTCGTTCGATGCCGCAGCCAGCGGGACTCTTTTTTCAAACGGAGTGGGCTTGGTCGTGCTGAAGCGCGTGGCGGACGCAATCCAGGACGGCGACTGCATTCGCGCCGTTATTCGTGGAACTGCGATGAACAACGACGGCGGCACGAAAGTAGGCTATGCGGCGCCCGGATTGGATGCGCAGGCGGAGGTTGTTGAAAGGGCGCATGCGCTGGCCGAGGTCGATCCTCGCACGATTGGCTACCTGGAAGCTCACGGCACAGCCACTCCGATGGGGGATCCCATCGAGGTTGCGGCGCTGGCGAAGGCTTTTCGTGCGGCCACCGCGGATACTAGTTTCTGCGCTCTAGGCTCGGTCAAGTCGAATGTTGGCCACCTCGACACGGCCTCGGGAGTAGCAGCCCTTATCAAAGTGGTTCTGTCGTTACAACACGGCGAGATTCCGCCCACCATCAATTTCACTCAACCGAATCCGGCCATCGATTTCAGCAAAAGTCCTTTTTTCGTGAACACGCAGCTCACGCCGTGGAAGGCAGGGCCCACCCCCCGTCGGGCGGGAGTGCATTCTTTCGGCATTGGGGGCACAAACGCTCACGTGGTCGTCGAGGAAGCGCCCCCGGTTGAGGCTTCGGATTCTACGCGGTCCCGGCATTTGCTGGTATTTTCAGCGCGGTCGAAGGTTGCGATCGAGGCCACGACCCGCAATTTCGCCGCCTATTTTCGGCAGCATCCGGATGCCAACCTGGCTGACGTAGCATACACATGCCAGACCGGCCGGCGGGAGTTCGCGCAGCGGAGGATTTTGGTTTGCAGCGACGCCAGAGACGCGGCACTCGCCCTTGGGCCGCACACTGCGGCGCCAAGCAATTTTCAACGCGTTCTCACGGGCGCCAAACCACCCGGCGAGCGCTCTCTCGCATTCCTGTTTCCCGGGCAGGGCTCGCAATACGCGAATATGGGGCTCGAAATATACAGGTTCGAGCCGGCCTTCCGGCAGCGCGTGGATGAATGCTTCGAGTTGTTGAAGGGCCGTGTCGAGTTTGATCTGCGCGACGCTCTTTACCCGTCTTCCGACAAAGACGAAGGCGCGGCCCCGCACCTCGATCGGACCGAGTTTGCAGAATTAGCGCTTTTCGTTTTCGAGTATGCCTTGGCGCGGCTTTGGATGGAATGGGGCGTTCACCCTCAGGTGATGATCGGCCAAAGCATCGGCGAATTCGTGGCTGCATGCCTCGCTGGAGTCTTCTCCCTGGCCGACGCTCTGTCATTGTTGGCGGAGCGGCATTTATTACTTCGGAATCTGCCTGAGGCCGCGATGCTCGCCATACCGCTCTCCGAGGCTGCAATGCGGCGCTCAATTCCTCGGGGAGTCGAAATCGCGGCCATCAATGGGAGATGCTCCTGCGTCGTTTCCGGGACTCGGGAAGGGATCGATCAGCTGGAATCCGAAATGAACGATAAGAGCGTGGAAACTCGCCGCCTGAAAGTCACGCGTGCCCTTCATTCCAAAATGATGGATCCACTCACTCCGGCGTTAACGGCCGTGGCAGCGCGAATTCGCCTGCAGCCTCCGCGGATTCCGTTTGTGTCAGGCATAACGGGCACATGGATTACTTCCGCGTTAGCGACGGATCCCAATTACTGGGGATCTCACTCTGCGCGCCCGATGCGTTTCGCCGACGGCATGGGATGTATCTTGAAGGCTTCGGAGCGAACGCTCCTTGAAGTGGGGCCTGGCCACGCGCTTGGCGGCGTCGCGCACCAACATCCGGATAAGCTGCCGGAACATTCCATCATTCCCGCGATGCCTCACTTTTACGAACACGCTACGGAGATGGAGTGGTTGCTGACCGCCCTCGGCCGCCTGTGGCTTGTGGGCAACAAAGTGGATTGGCCAGGATTTTGGAGTCACGAAAGGCGGCGCCGGGTTCCACTGCCAACGTATGCTTTCGACCGCAAGCGTTACTGGGTCGACCCGCAACCGAGGAAGAACGAAAAGCGGGATTCTCCGGCGCAAGTTCTTGATGGCGCGGGGACCGGCGTAATCTCGTCTCCAGGTGCAGTTGCGCCGGAGAGCGTGACTGGCTCTGCCGAAGAGTCCAGCGATTGCCGTGCAACTCCAACCGATGAAGTGGAGCGCGTGGTAGCAGAGATATGGCAGGAACTTCTCGGCGTCGATCACGTCGGCGTCTACGACAATTTTTTTCAACTGGGCGGGCATTCCATGCTCGGCGCACAACTGCTTTCGCGGCTGCGGTCCGCCCTCGATGTGGAGATCCCATTGCCGAGTTTGTTTGAGGCGCCAACGGTTGCCGGCATGGCGGAGCGCATCCGGGCGTTTCGATAACCGAAACTCAGCTCGAGTTGCGCAACCACTCGAGCGTGAATGCCGCGGCCGCGCCGCACCACTCGGGGCGTCGAAAACTATGATTTGCCTCAGGCAATTCTTCCCTGCGCACTCGCGGGGAGGACAAAATACGACGCCAGCGAAATGAGAGGGAGGCGGTGCGCTTGAATGCCTGCGCGCCCGCATCCTTGCCGCTCAAAATGACGAGGACTCGTCCCCTGAATTCTTCCAGGCTGTTGGCCAAACGCCTGGAGACGTCGGGGGCCCGATAAGAACGGTAAGTCTGTTCCACTTCGGACGTCGCAAGCGGCACAGCAACATCGGCCCCGTCGGCGGGATAGGGTTCTTCCATCGGATTGGTTTTCAATGTGGAATTGGCAGAACCCGAAAGCATCCTGCGAAACTTCCACAGATACTGAGACCCGCGACGGTGCAGCGCGGCTAGCGTGCGAACCCGCGAACCGTAGAGCCAGGGATTGGCCAGCACGACTCCGGTGACGCGGGAATCCTGGGGCGCATATAGAATAGCGTCGGCTGCGCCACCGCACTGTCCCCACAAAACCACTTCTTGCAGGCCAGGCATACTCGATTGAAACGCATCGATCGCGGCGGAAATGTCGACATGGGTCTGTTCCAAGGTTCCCATTTCGCCCTCGGAATCTCCCGAACCGCGGTAGTCGAACCGCATCACGGGAGTTCCAGATTCCGCCCAGGCCCGCGCGAGCAGGACGAACAATCGATGCCGGCCGGAGCGTAGCGCCGGACGCCCCGCCAGAAGCAGCACACCGCAATCCGAAGGCTGGCTCGGGTGGTGAAGGATGCCATAGAGCCGGGCACGGTCACAAAGAAAACTTACCGGGATTTCCTGGCCGCTCATACTCCACTTGGTTGAACAATATTTGTGAACAACGATGTAACCTGCTGAGCAATGCGCTGCGGGGAAACGCTGTGTGGGAAAAACCAGAAGGGCAAACCGTTCAGCTCATGAATTAATATCCGAATTCCGCAACTTTTCCACGCTTGGATAATTTGCAGGCTGTCTGGGCGGAATGAAGTCCCGGTTTTTTGTCCCATTTCCATCCACAGAATCGGGTCAGCAAGCGCGTTGCCGAGGGGCGACAGACTCTGCTTGTCGATGGCCTGGATCAACTCCGAGGAAAGTTCATATCCCGCTACCTCGATGGTCTGCCCCGGCAGAAGCGATCTTCTGTATTCCGGGCGCGTCAGTTGCGTCCCATTCGGATCGTCCCCCATTTCGTCGAGGTTCATGCGCAGAAACTGCGTCAACATAGTCTGGCCGTTGAGCACGGGCTGCCACAAAACAATATGCTCGTAACGCTCCCCGGAATGTGCGGCGAAATCCATCGCCAGGAGAGCGCCCAGGCGAAGACCGAACAAACTGACCCGGTCGCGGCCTTGTTCCTGTAGCCATCGAACCGCCGCCGCAATGTCGGCGCGCCAAATCTCCCAGCGCGCTTCGCGGAAATCTCCGCTGCTGTCGCCGCAACCGAACAAATCGAGGGTCAACACTCCGAAACCGGCGCTGGCCAAGTGACGCGAGACAGCCGCAATCACGTTTCGCGAGGCCGCCATCTCACCCGCGAAGGGATGAATGTAAATCACATCGCAACCTTCCGGCGCGGCCTCGTTCGGCCGGTAGTACATGGCAAACAAGTTTCCCGCTTGACCCGGCAAATAGAAAGCGACAGGCGAAGGAGCGGGACCGAAATCACGACGCTTCGCTCCAGCTTCCGAATTCGCCGTCAGATGCATCTACTCCGCCGCTTCTTTTCCTGCAAGCTTTGCGGTCACGAAGCGTTCGATTTGATTGATGCTCTCGAAATTGTCGGTGATCATTTCATGGTCGGCAATTCTTATGGGGAAAATACTCTCCAGCAAGTCTATGAACTTGAACATGGTAAGAGAGTCAATAGCTCGACTCTTGAACAGAGATTCGTCGTCACCGACGATGGCGCCACCGTTGGCGCGCACGCCTTCCAAAATCAAGTCGCGCACTTTGTCTTTGACCGCAACTGCTGGTTCGCTCAAGCTCATCTCGATTCACCTTCGACGGGGGACACGCTGTTTTTCCCTGCCATCAGCCTCCTCCACCTTACTCTGGACCGCAAATTAAATGAGGGTCGGGAGAGTGGCCGCGCCAGCGAAAAAGATTGCCGATGGTGGCACACAAGTCCCGCGAATCGGGGTTTGTCAGCGCCCAACGGAATCCATTGCGGGCGAAGTCAATATCGCGCTGGCCGATCGTGTCTCCCGGTTTGAGCCACCCGGCCCGAGACAAAGCCTCACGGCGAAGCTGGATTGGAAATTCGTACTCGGTGGTCATGCTGAATATTTCCGATGCAGCCTCACCCGGAGAGACGGTTCCCGCCTCCACACCTTCGATGATGGGCACGACGCGATCAAAGAACGAGTGGTAGTCAGGATCTTCGAAATCGGAAAACGCCGGATTGAGAGCCTCGCCGCGCAGGCAATCTGAGTCGCCGGTGGCGGTAAAATCCGCGAGCGCATTCATCGCTCGAAATTCCGTATTCACCGTACCTAAGGCCCAGACCCGCAGCCAGGCATTCCACAAATCGAAATTCGACCAGGCAATGAAGGATCCATTCACCAAAGCGTCGTTGTAACCGAGGGCACGGTTCTGCAGACGATTGACGCTGGTGAAGTTCTCTTCATCGAAATCGTCGCTGGCAAGGGCTGCGAGCAACGGGTCGATGAGCGCGGAAATGATTTCCTGCGTGTTGATCATTCCGCGGGAAAACAATGGATCCACGAAGCCGGCCGCATGCGACATCAGGCAATAGCGGTAGCCCGTACATTGCCGCGAAGAATATTGCAGGCGCCCGGTGGAGACCCAGGGGCGCACCGCCTTGGCGCCCGCGAACTGCTCGGCGACGCTGGGAAACATATCGAGGAACTGCTTGAATTCTTCTTCCGGCGAGGAATCCGGCTTGGGATAGCGGCGCGGATCAATAGTCAAACCGACACTCACCAGCGGATTGGTGGAGCGTGCATGATTGTTAAACGGAATCACCCAGAACCATCCCCGCTCGAAACAGTGGTGCAGTGTTCCCTGGTCCCAACCCAGGGACAACCGATTGTGTTCCTTTTGAAACGGAGGTACATCGATCATGTGGGTGAAGATGGTGCGAGAGTGGTGCTTGAGTGGACATGGATTTTCGCGCAAGTTGAAACGCGCGGCCAGCACGCTCTCGTGTCCCGTGCCGTCAACCACATAGCGAGCAAAAATATCTTCCCCAGTTCCCGTCCTTAGGCTCACTCCATCCCGATCGATTTCCAAGGATGCGACTCTGGTGTTTTGCCGGGGAACCGCACCGTAGCCGACTGCGACATGAAAGAGATAAGCGTCAATGTCCTGGCGGAAAAAATGATTTTCGTCCTTGGAACTGGTGCCGACTTGATGACCTTCCCTGGGATCGAACCTCTTTCCCGTGCGGTGATACGCAAAGCCGAAAGCGCGTTTGATTCCGCAGCTGGTGCATACGTGCTCTGCAATGCGATCTGGATAGGCAATATTTTCCAGTTCAGGCACGCCATATTTTTGAGACAAGACGAGGGTAAGCAACGACGTATGTGGAATCGTCGACTCACCCACGGCAAAGCGCGGGTGAGTGCCAGCGTCGATCAGCACGACCCTGACGCCCTTGTTGGCCAAAACGCAAGCCAGCATCGACCCTGACAATCCACTCCCCAGGATCGCCACGTCGAAGCGATGCGATGAACCTTGCAATCTCATGAACGTTCCGCGTGCAACAAGTGGCCGTGCCGGTTCCAGTCTGGCGCAATCGCTAACTACTGTGTGGGGAAATTATCACCGATGGCGGCTTTTTCCAACTGATTTCGGGAGCGAGAAAGAAAGAGGGCAGGTTAAGGCAGCTCGGATGTTGCAGGTTCTTGCAACTCTTGAGGGAGACTATTCGCTGCTTGACTTTGCCTCTTTCCCGAGTAAAACTAGCCGTCATCATCGGCCAGTCTGCGGTACCTTCAAGGCGGGAAAGTTTTGGTGTCGAAAGCGCCAATCCTAATCGCGAGTTGGTTGTTGGCTGTGGTGGGGATCCCGCTCGCTTCCAGCCAATCGTTCAGTATCTCGCCAACCTCGCTACCCTTCGCGCCGCAAACGGTCGGCACTTCCAGTCAGAACACGGTCACACTGCTTAATACTGGGCATTCCGATATTACGCTGAACAGCTTTTCGCTTACGCCTTCGGAGTTTCAACTGGTGAATGGATACGCTCCGGGAACACTGTCGCCCGGAAGGTCGCTCTATTTCACCATTAAGTTTGCGCCCGATGCTGCGCAGACTTTTACCGGACAGTTGACCCTGAACATTCAGGGATTTTCGCCCCAGGTGATTCCGCTTTCGGGTACTGGTTTGGTCACCAGCGCGGTTGCTTCGCTTAGCGCCACGGCATTCGATTTCGGCAGCGTCCTGCAAGGGAGCACGAGTCCAGCTCAGGCCGTCACAGTTAACAACACCGGTACAGGCTCGTTTCAATTGCTTACGGTGAACGCCGATCCCCCATTTGCCGCCAGCGGATTCACCAGCGCGGTCACCGTGAAGCCCGGCTCTTCCACGAGTCTTCAAGTTTCCATGTCTAGCGCCGCGGTTGGCTCCTACGGAGGGGAACTGGCGCTGACCTTCGACGTGCTGCCGCCGAAGTCGGCGACTTTGGCCGGAACTGTTATGGCTGCGAATTCACTTGCCGTGGCAACTTTCCCCACGCTGCCCTTCGCTTCTCCCGGAGCGCCCTACCTAGCGACGCTGATTGGATCCGGAGGAACCGGAACTTACACCTGGCAAATCACGCCCGGTTCCGTCTTGCCTGCGGGCCTGAGTCTCTCGACCGCAGGTAACATTACCGGCACGCTTTCTTCTTCCATAGCAGTCGGAAACTATTCCTTTTCGGTGCAGCTGACGGATTCGAGTTCGCACTCCACGAGCGCGCAACTCACACTTCCGGTAGCGCTGGCTTCCACCCAGGCCAACTGTAGCGACATCGAATACCCAAACTCCTCCACTCCGAATATTCCAATCACCGATCTGGGCACGGGCGCCTACATGGGAGAAGAAGGCGGGCTCTATCCCAACGGGAGCAATGTGCGGCCGGCCAGCCACGATGCTTCGGGTGTAACCATTGCGCAAGCGATCCAGCCCCTGGATTCGAACGGCAATTCGAATCCGAACGGCAAATACGTTTTACTGTCCCTCGGCATGTCGGAGACGCAACAAGAGTTCGCGCAATTTGCCGGCGATGCCAGTACCGATCCCGCCACCAATCCGCACTTGGTAATCGTAAACGGCGCGCAGGACGCCGTCATCGCTTCCTCCTGGGCGGATGTCAACTTCGGGGGCTGGACCTCGATCACAAGCTATCTGTTGCCGCAAGCCGGTGTTACCGCGAAACAGGTGGTTGCCGCCTGGGTAAAGAGTCTGGATATTCCGAGCGGAACTTTTCCTTCCAATGAAAGCCTGACTCAAGCCGATCTGGAAAGTGTCGCTCAAAATCTTCACACCTTATTTCCGAACCTCCAACTGGCCTACTTTGCCACGACTATCTACGGCGGTTACGGCAACGGCGCCGGAAGCGGACAAGAAGCGGAGCCGCATTCTTATGAAGGTGGATTTGCAGTCAAGTGGGCTATCCAAGACCAAATCAATGGAAATGCCAACCTGAATTTCAATCCCTTGCTGGGTCCGGTTCTGGCGCCGTGGATGTCCTGGGGTTCGTATGACTGGGGAAACGGGCTGCTGGCGCGTAGCGACGGCTTGGTTTGGGCGTGCGCGGAGTATCTGGATGGAATTCATCCCAACTCTTTGGGACGGGAGAAGGTTTCTAACCTGATGCTTGCCTTCTTCAAAACCGACGACACCACCCGGCCGTGGTTCCTTGATCCGGCAAAGTTAGTTTTGCTGTCGAGCAACAACCTGGCTTTCGGCGATCAGGCTGTGGGGACAACCAGCAGTTCCCAGAATTTGACCCTGACGAATAACCAGGCGTTACCGCTGCACGTCTCAAGCATCGCGACCACGGGAAATTTCGCGCAAAGCAATACCTGTGGATCCGCAGTCGTGGCCGGCGGAAATTGCACTGCTTCGGTGAACTTCAGCCCTACGGCAACTGGTAACTATACTGGATCGCTGACCATCACGGACGATGCGGCCAGCAGTCCACAAATTGTGACCCTGTCAGGGACCGGCGTCAGTTCTGCTGCCCCCGTGGTCAGCCTGTCGCCTGCGTCATTGAGCTTCAGCCCCGAGGCGATTGGGAGTACCAGCGTTGCCCAGGTGGTCACGGTGACGAATACTGGAACCGCCAGCCTGAATATCACGAGCATCTCCGCAAGTGGCGACTACGCGGAAGGTGATACCTGCGTCGGCCAGAGTGTGCAGCCCTTAGCAACCTGCGCGATCAGCATCACTTTTACGCCTTCAGTCAGCGGGAATCTCGCAGGCTTTATTACCCTGGTCGATAATGCTCTGAATTCTCCCCAGCCGATTCCCCTTGGCGGCAGCGGTGTGTATCCGATAACCGCAAGTCCGGCCACGCTTTCCTTCGGAACTATCGCTGTGGGAGGATCGAGCCGCTCGAAGACCGTTACGGTCAGCAATCACCAATCGCAAACTCTCAACCTTGGCTTTGCGGCCAGCGGGAACTACTCGGCCGTCGGGAGCGGAACGAGTCCTTGCGGCAGCACTCTGCGGGGCAACTCCCGCTGCACTCTCGGTGTCACTTTTACTCCAACCGTCAATGGAGCAATCCAAGGAGCCCTCACGATTACAGGGAATGCGCCGTTCAGTCCGCAGGTCGTCGGATTAAGCGGCTCCGGATCAGGAGGCACAGCCTCGCCTCTAAGCTTTTCGCCAGGCAGCGCCCAGTTCGGCAACGTTGTGGCGGGCATAACTAGCGGCAGTGTAAAGGTCACTGTAACCAACATCAGCGGAGTGGCGGTAAGTATCTCCAACTTTGCGGCCAGCGGGACGTTCGCCGCAAGCTCGGGTACGCCGGCATGCTCGGGCATCCTGGCGGCCGGGGCCAACTGCGTTTTGCTTCTCTGTTTCAGCCCTGTGATCCCGGGAGCCAGCACCGGGGCCCTCACGATCAACGACAGCGCCAGCAATAGCCCGCAGACTCTGAAACTGATCGGCACCGGCACTTTGCCGGTAGCTTTATCGCCGTCCAGTCTGGTCTTTTCCGCTCAAGCAGTCGGGACAACCAGCGCCCCGCAGGTCGTGACGGTAACGAACAACCAGAGCACTACGCTTACCCTTGAGACCCCGGAAACAAGCGGCGACTACCTGTTGGTGACCGCAGGTTCAACGCCATGCGGCGCCGTCCTGCCGGCGTTTGCGAGTTGCACGGTGGGTGTCGAATTCAGTCCGACAGGCGCAGGCACGATCAGCGGCACCCTGACCGTGCCCTACGTGGGAGGCTTCGGCCCGCAGGAAGTTTCTCTCGCCGGCACAGGCCAGCTTCAAGGGATTATGAAATGAGTTGCCGCGGGTCGGAAATCCGCCGCCGCACAAGAAAAGTGTCCGGACGCCTTCAAGTCCTGGACTCTGGGCATCGATCAAAGGAATATTCACCAGCTCGGCCAAGCGGGAGCTGTTCAAGAATCCGGCATCGCTAGTGGAAGCGGCAGCCAATATAATCGATTTAGTTTCCCCGCCGCCAGCCCCGCCGAGGCCTCCTGTTCCTGGCCCTCCGCCAACGCAGTAAAAAGGACGATCTATGCCTATGACGAATATGCTCGCTGCACAAAAAAGACTCCTGATCGCTTTCGTTGTGAGCGCTCCAATCCTTCTCGGTGTGTACTGGCTTGCCCCAAATGATAAACAAGAAAGTCAAGCCCGGCCTTCGCCACCTCATCGGTTTGTAATCGCATTGCGTTCGCCTGATGTAGTCGTTGAAACCGGACTGCCCATGGGCCCTTCAGAGAAAAGAGCCACAAATCTCGCCTGCGGAGTAACACCGAACACTTTATCCGGTCCGGTTTGAGGGCAAAATCTGCGGAATTGCGGCCATTTCTCGCGATTGTCCGAGGAATACAGCCGAACTTCTCTGCACCCCAGACTGTGTGGCGGAGAAAGTGAGATTCGAACCTTCAGTACCTTTTGTATCGGCCGCTAGGAGCCGATGTGTGCGCAACATACAGCGGATTCTGCAACATACACGTCTCATCCGGAGAATTGCTGGAGCAGTCGAATCGGGGGAAGTAGTCCCTTTTCTTATCCCGCCGAAAGGCGAACGCCTAGCGATTGTCGGACTGAAAGCCCCAAGTTTTGTCGCCCCTTCTGCACCCCAAATTGGTTAGCTCGTGACTGCGCGCCTGCCGCGCAGTCCAAGCCGAAAAATATCTCCGTCGGATGCGCTCATCAAAAAGGCAAATAAATGGAGATTTTCAAAGATTCGTGCTCATGCTTTGTGACACGGCTTCCGCATCGTGATGGAGTTGCTGCAAGGCAAGACGCTGCGCGATCGGATCCTGGGCCGGCCTTTGCCGACGGACGAATTGGTGATGCTCGCGGTGGGGATTGCGGAAGGTCTGGATGCGGCGCATCGGAAAGGGATCATTCATCGCGATATCAAGCCGGCGAACATTTTTGTGACCTCACATGGGCACGCGAAGATACTGGATTTCGGCCTGGCGAAGATAACGCCGGGGCAGAGCAGTTCCGCGGCATCACTGGGCGCGGCGCCCACGGTGATGAGCGAACTGCACCTGACCAGTCCGGGGACGGCGGTGGGAACGATCGCATATATGTCGCCGGAGCAAGCGGCAGGCGATGAACTGGATGCGCGGACCGATCTGTTCTCGTTCGGGGCGGTGCTGTACGAGATGGCGACGGGGCTGCCGGCATTCTCAGGGAACACGTCGGCGATGGTGTTTGATGCGATTCTGCATAAGGCGCCGACAGTCGCGGGCGCGCTCGCGTCGATCACCATCTGCTGCGCAGAGGATTGTGAATGAGCCGATAAGCCCAGGATTAAGATCAGCAGACTGGAGATCAGCGCCTTAGGAAAACAAGATCGGCGCACGGACAAGCCTCCTGAAATTCAGCGAAGATAAAACCTCAACAACATTCAAGGCAGCGCCCTCACAACCGGGCAGTGGTGATTCGCCTTTCCGGTACTCTGCCTTACGATCAACTCAGGTTCAACCACGATTTCTTTGGCACGCCACTCTGCAGGAGGCGCTCCGACAAACCGCAACACGACTTCCGCGGCGATCCTGCCCATCTTGCGCAGCGGTTGCTTGACCGTGGTTAGCTCGGGACTCGAGTGCGCTGCGCTCTGTATATCATCAAACCCTACCACCGAGACATCCTCTGGAATATGCAGATTCGAGTGCCGCAAAGCGCGCATCGCTCCTAGCGCGGAGATGTCGTTAAAAGCGAAAATTGCGGTAAACGGCTCTTTGGAGTGGATCAACTTCTTGGCCGCCTTGTGACCACCTTGCGGCGACGGAGAATCTTCCTCCAATTGGACGGTTAGTTTCGACCGCACTTCAATGCCGAGGCGCACTGCCGCTTCCATGTTGGCTTTCCACCGCACCTCAGTATCGGAACTGAATTCCTGGCCTTTAATGAAAGCAATCTTGCGGTGTCCAAGGTGCAGCAGATGCTGGAGCGCAAGCTCCGAAGCGCGGTCGTGATCGAGCACGATATTGGTTACGCCCTCCGCGTGGTTGTGTCCGGAAATTGTGGCTACCGGCACAGGCAGCGCATGATGCCAGGGGGTATCAATCGCAATCACGCCATCCACGTTGCGGTCGAGGAACATCTTCGGGTATTCGTCGATCAGGTCGGGGCGATGGCGGTGACTGGTTACGAAGTAGAAGTAACCTTCCTCCAGGAGATAGTCCTCAATCCCGCCGAGCACCGTGGCGGTGTAGCCTTCGCTGATTTCGGGAACGACGACGCCCACCGTAAAACTCCGGCGGGTGCGAAGCGAGCGCGCCAGGAAATTGGGACGGTAGTTGAGCTTACGTGCGGCCGCCACAATCCGGTCCTTGGTTTCCTGCGGAATCGAGTCCGCGTGAGCGGAACGATTCAGCACCAGCGACACCGTAGCCGGGGAGAATCCCAGATGGTCGGCCAAGTGCCTTAAGCTGGTCGGATTTTGCACTCGGGAAGACTTCTTTCCGGAATGTGCGCGCACTTTTCTTCCGGGCACGTTGCGCAGTCTCGCACATCGCGTCTTTCCTTACAAGGTATTTCAGGGCAATTGGCTTGACAGTGCTCTAACGAAGGTGGTAAAAGCGGCGGTTGGAACGAAATCGAGGTAAATCGATTTATTTCCGTTTTAGTACTAAAGTAGTCGCGTTTTGAGAAAAACACCGCACTAAATTTTGCTGGCGAAGGAGCGCTCCATGACGAGGGGGAATTTGCTAGCCCGCTTGCTGCTGTTCACCGCTTTTTCTTCGATGTTTCTACTAAGCTCCGCGCAGGCGCAGTTTCGCGGTTCGCTCCGCGGAACGGTGACCGATTCCCAGGGCGCAGCGGTTGCGGGAGCAACCGTGACTCTGGTGGATACGGGTACGAACAAGACGCTGGTGTCTACTTCCGACGCCAATGGCATTTACGAATTCAACGCGCTGCCGGCGGCCCCCTATCGCCTTACCGTGGAGCACGAGGGATTCACCAAGAAGGTGCTCGAGCACGTCGTGATCATCCCCGAGCAACCCAATTCACTGAATCTGCAGTTGGAAGTAGGCCAAGTCCAAACCACTGTAACGGTGTCTGATACAGTGCAGGCGCTGGATACTGAAACCGCCACGCTGAGCGGCACGATCACCAGCAACCAGATCGATCACATGCCGTCATTCGGACGGGACGTTACCAAACTTGCGGCGTTGGCTCCCGGCACGTTCGGCGATAACGCGCAGGGAGCCGGCGGTGGCGGCCACAACATTCCCGGCACTCAGTCTCAACCATCGGCTTCGGGTGGTTCGACCGGCATCTTTGCTACCGAAAACCTCGCGCCGATCGTTAGCAGCGGCAACCAGATTGAGAACAACGGCATTTCAATTGACGGCATCAGCACTAACAGCGCCGTCTGGGGTGGTTCTACAGTCATCACGCCTTCTGAAGATTCCGTTGAAAGCGTAAAAATCGTCTCCAACAGTTATGACGCCGAGAATGGCCGCTTTAGCGGCGCCCAGATTCAGGTTACTTCTAAGAGCGGCACCAACCATGTCCACGGCGGTGTCTTCTTCACTTCCCACCGTCCGGGCCTGAACGCTTTTGAACCTTTCGGCCCTCACGACACTAAGCCGGTGAGAGATGACAACTTTTTTGATCAGTTTGGCGGCAACGTTGGCGGCCCGATCTGGAAAAATAAGATCTTCGCCTTCTTTAACTATGAGACGGTTCGCACCCCCAATTCCGTGCCCCAGACTTCCAACGGATGGTACGATACCGCGGCTTTCGATTCCTTGGCGCCTGGCGGAAGCATCGCCGCGACGTATCTCAGTTTCCCCGGTTCTGGCCCCATCAATAAGGGCATCAATCCTTCCACTTGCGCCGACGCCGGCCTCACCGAGGGATTTAATTGCGCAACCATTCCGGGCCAGGGGTTGAATCTCGGCACACCCTTGACGACAGGGTTGCGAACGCAGGATCTCGGCTGGACTAACGCAACGACGAACCCAGGCTGCGGGGGGGCCGGCACGGGCTGCGGTACGCCAGGCAGTCCCCTCGGCACAGTGGCCGACATTGCGAACTTCATCACCGTGGCCTCGAGCACGTCCTCGAAGGCTCAGTACAACGGCCGCCTCGATGCGGATGTCACGAATAAGGACCGCATCGGCTTTGCCATCTACTGGGTTCCACAATCCTCCAGTTTCCTCAACGGACCGGCGCGCGAGTACAACTACTTCCATCACAACCAAATCAATGAAGCGTTTTCCGTAATCTGGAACCACACTATCTCGTCGAGTTTCCTCAATGAAGCTCGTGCGAACGCCGCGGGATGGCACTGGAACGAGATTACTTCCAATTCTCAGTCGCCGGTTGGACTTCCTTCGGACTCCATTCTTCAAATTGGCAGCCTCACCAGTAGTACGAACATAAATTCTTTTGGACCGAATGTCGGCAGCATCCTGGATCAGTGGACGTACAGCGCCAAGGATGTGGCCACCAAGATTTACGGACGCCACACCATTAAGTTTGGGGGTGACGCCACGCGCCTCTATTACCTGCAAAACAATGCCGGCGCCGGCGTACCGAGTTACAGCTTCTTCAACATGTGGGACTTCCTCAACGATGCGCCGGAAAGCGAAGCTGTGAACGTCAATCCTAATACCGGGGCTCCGACGACGATTCGCCAGGACCAACGTGAAAACATCTGGGGAATTTTTGCCCAGGATGACTTCAAAATCCGCAGGAACTTGACCCTGAATCTAGGCCTGCGCTATTCCTACTTTGGTCCGCTCTATTCCACGGAGGGCAACATGCTTCGGGCCACACCCGGCGCGGGGGCTGATTACATAACTGGCCTGACGGTTCATAAGGGAAATTCATGGAACGCCCAGAAGGATAACCTGGGGCCCCAGATTGGTTTTGCCTGGAGTCCGAGTCAATTCCACGACCAACTCGTGATCCGCGGCGGTTACGGCCTGAACTACAACCAGGAAGAAATTGCGATTTCGGCCGGCATCGTTAGCAACCCTGGATTAGTCGTGAGCCCCTTCCTGGGTAGCTCCTCGCCCGCATCGATAAATCCTGACATTCTTTACGCCACGTCGTCGAATCCGCACTTACTCAACGGCTATCCCGCGAATCCACACACGATTGCGACCTTTGGCCCGAATGGACTGCCTGCAACCGGCCCGGGCGGTACACCGCCATCTCCGGTTAATGTCTCAATCTTCCCGACTAACCTCCCCACTATGCGTGTCCATCATTACTCGCTGGATATCCAAAACGATCTGGGCCACCAATGGATCATGACGGTGGGATACTTGGGAAGCTTATCGCGCAATATCTACTTCCACCAGAACCCGAACTCTGTGCCTGCGGCCTTGGGCTATTCCCTGGGCGCCGGATGGCCAAACACGTCGCCGACCGGAGGCGGTGGAGACTACTGGGGCGTTAACGGCAGCGGCAACTACAACGCCTTGCTGGCTGAAGTGAAGCATCAGTTCTCGCGCCAGTTCATGTCCGATGCTCAATTCACCTGGTCCAAGAGCCTGGACGACAGTTCCGCGCCCTACTCTGAGCAGCCCTATCCGTATAACCCAAGCCTGAATTACGGACCCTCCGACTACAACGTTGGCAAGGCGTTCAAGCTATATGGCATGTGGCAGCCTGTCTTCTTCCACGGCAGCAGGGGCTGGATGGAAAAGGTCGCCGGCGGCTGGTCACTCAGCGGCATCTTCAATTGGCACTCTGGATTCCCCTGGACCCCGCTGGCGAATACGCCAGCTCCGGGCGGCGGCGGAAGCCTCTACTGCGAAACGTGCGGTATTTCGACACTGCCTGCTCTCTACCTGGGTGGCGCTGGGACCAGCACCAGCAATGGTACCTTCAAGGGCCCGACCAATTTGAACTATCCTAATGGTGGCTCGGCCTATTTCGCGGTGCCGGCCTACACTGCTTACAACGGGAACGGCGGCAGCCCAGCCTACGGAAACGCGCTTCCTCAGGTCTCCCATCGCAACACGCTCACCGGTCCTGGGTACCGGGCTCTGGATATGACGCTGGCCAAGAGCTTTGGCCTGCCTAACATGAAGGTACTCGGTGAAAACGCCAGGTTTGAGATGCGAATGGATGTCTTCAACGTCTTCAACAATCTGAACTTCGATCCGACCAGCATCTCAAACAACATCAGCAGCCCGAACTTCGGCGTTGCTCAGGCTCTTCTTGGCGCGCGCGTGCTGGCGCTGACGGCTCGATTCAGCTTCTAACTCACACCCTGTCGCCTGGGCGCGTCTCGCAAGAGACGCGCCCTTTCTTTTTTCAGCAGCTGGATTAATGCGATTTTGACTCGACTCGGTCCGCCTTGAATCCGATCCGGTCAAGCATAGGATGGATTTCCGGGTTCGACATAAACAACTTCCAGATCAGTCCCGTCCGATAGTTCTCGATCATCACCGTGATGGGAGCCTGGTTGAGTCCCATAAAAATCGGCGATACCCAATCCTGGCTTAAGTTGATGGCGTCGCGCGGGCCGTACTCACCCCAGGCCCGGTCGCCGAGATCGCGATAAATGTGTTTGAACGCGTCCATCGAAGCCTTCGGCGTGTAGGGGAAAGACGACAGCGCGCCGGTGAACGTCATGGTTCCGTCGTCGACCCGCAGATTTGGTTCGTGAGGCAGATAGCCGCCGGGCCCATCGCTCGCCGTCAAACCCCAGAAGTCGGCGCCGTAACCTTGATGATGGCCGGGATTCTGTATGCAATAGGCGAGATTAATCTTCGCCATTGCCTGGTTATTATTGAAGTAATCTGTGAAGCGGTCGTGAATGCCGCGGGGATCGAATCCCATGTACGAATAGTGAGTAAAGAACAGCGGTCCGCCTGTGCCCACGCCAACGTCAAGCTTGATGCCGTAGTAGGTGTGACCGTTCACGTAACGCTCGCCTTCGTGCGTGTTTGACCATCCCTGCCGGTACTTGGCGCCCGCCTCGCCCTGATGGGCCCATCCAGAGTAGTAAAGCCCGGCGGGAACGGCATGAGTGGGCGAGGCGATCGCCAGCAGATACACGATCATGGCCTCGTTAAATCCTGTGAGGCGATGGTTGATGTACCACGACCACTCCGGCGACCAATGCCAATAGAGAGCATCGCTTTGCGGAGATTGCCGGTACCAGTCCCACTCCACTGTTTCCCAAAGCTGCGAGATCCTCCGGAAGAGATTTTTCTCAGGGTCCGTGGGACCATTGAAATACTGCCGGGCGGAGAGCAAACCTTCCATCAGAAAAGCGGTCTCTACGAGATCGCCTCCGTTATCGAACCTGTCGAAAACCGGCAGTGTCTGTCCGGAGTTGCCGTCCATGAAGTGAGACCAGACGCCGTGGTACCGCGGAGCTTTCTCCAGAAACGTCACAATCCTGGTCAGCCGGTCGAGTCCCTGCTGGCGAGTAATAAATCCTCGATCCACACCTACGATCAGCGCCATAATTCCAAAGCCACTCGCGCCGGTCGCCACGATGCGATCATCACCAGGAATGCTTTCCAGAGTCATCCCGGCCACGGGATGGGCACCTTCCCAGTAGTAGCGGAAACACGACTCCTGCAACATGGTGAGGAGTTCATCGTCATTCAACGTTCTTGTTCCCGCAGAAGCGATATTCGAGAACGGAGACAGATTGTATTGATGATCCGAAGCCGCAACTTCATAGCGCGCACTGACCCCGGTTTTGCTGAGGTAGTCCGAGTAACGATTGACTCCAGGAACTTGAATCCCAATCGGCTGGAAATCGCCGCCATCCAGCGAGCGATACACGACATAGCGCTCGAGTGTGGGGCTGCTTACTGAGTCCCAACTGATATCGAGGTGACGCTCATAGCCCTTGGCGCGAACATTCTCGGGAGCAGGGAGGTTCGAAGCCATCCCGGGCGCTCCACTCGACGCTACCGACCGGTCGTCGATCATGAGTTCATCTACGATCAGGGTGTGCTCTGCAGAATCGCTCTTGTTTTGGACAAAGACAACCTTGTTCACCCGGCGGGGCTGCAAATCGCGAATGGAGCCAGTCTTGAACTCCTCCAAGGGAATCTGTACTTGAACCCATTTTCCCGGGGCCAGATCTGGAACGAACTTTTCCAGCGGAAGCGCAATCGAAAAGTTGTCACCAGTGTCCGAGACTTGAACCAGCGGTAAGGCGCTGGCCGAAATGCCCTCTCTTGACAAGCACCAAAAGTAGAGGGTATCGCCCTGGAAATTGATTTCGCGGTTTCTGAAATTGATCGCGCTTATTCCAGCCTCCCACCCGCCATCTGGAACGGAGTGCCACTTCAGCCGTAGGGCGTTGGGTGGCGTGTAAAAGAAGTCGCGGCTGACGGGAAGCCTCCCGTGGATGAGTTCGAGCGTGGAAGGAGACGATGCTTTGCCGGAGCTGTAGTAGTAAGCATCGGGCTCGAGACTATTGTCGAAAAAAGTGTGCTTGTAATACTGAGTGTCACCCTTGGCGAAGGGGCAAACAACCGCCAGACAGAGCAGGCGCAAAATCCAACGCGACCCGTACCAAGGCTGAGCTCTCTTGGTTGACATCATTTTCCTAGAATGCTATGGGTATCCTGCTTGGTTGGCAAGGACGCTAGATGTGGGAGGAAGCGTTCTCGATACATTTCCGGCATGGAACAACTCTGGGACCGAATGATTAGCAGAAGATCACGACTATGAGAGAGACGCCAGGAGATCCGATTTTTTTTAATCTCACCGATCAGTTTCTGGACCGTCACACCAGAGAAGGCCGCGCTCATAAAGTGGCCATTCGATGCGGCGATTCGGTTCGCACCTACGGGGATTTGGCTGCAGACGTAAATCGCGCTGGGAATGGCCTGTTGAGGTTGGGTTTGCAAGACGAGCAACGGGTATTGTTATTGCTGCCCGATTGCCCCGAGTTCGCTGTGGCGTATTTCAGTGTCATAAAAATCGGCGCTGTGGCCGTTCCGACGAGCACCGCTGCACGAACAGCCGATTACGACTACTTCCTCCGCGAAAGTAAGGCACGAATACTCATCGTTCATTCGACGCTCTTTGCGGAAGTTGCGCCAGCTCTAGGCGCGCAGCATTTCCTTCGGCATGTCATTGTCGTGGGCGAACCTCAGTCCGGGTACCTGCATTGGGATGATTGGCTCGCCCAGAATTCGCCCGAACTGGATGCCGCAAGGACAAGCGAGGAGGAAGTTGCGTTCTGGTTGTGGACCTCGGGCAGCACCGGGCGCCCGAAGGCAGCGCTACACATGCACGATGACTGGACCTGCTCCTGCAGGAATTATGCGGTCGGAGTCTTGGGTATAGGCCCCGATGACATAACCTTCTCGTCGTCCAAACTCTTCCATGCCTACGGACTCGGCAATGGACTAATGTTTCCCTTCTATGCTGGGGCGAGCACGGTATTATTTGCGGGCAAGGCGCAAGCCAAAGCAGTATTAGGAATTGCTCAGACCGCCCGGCCGACGCTTTTCTTCTCTGTTCCAACGTTGTATGCCCACATGCTCCAAGAAGCCGAGAGAGAATCTTACTGCTTGGACAGCGTTCGCCTCGCGGTCTCCGCAGCGGAACCACTTCCGGCTGAAATTCTCCGCAGGTGGCAGCGCAGATTTGGCGTAGAGATTCTGGACGGTATCGGTTCCACTGAGGTACTTCATATGTATTTGTCCGCGCGGCCTGGGAACGTGAAGCCTGGCAGCACGGGGATCGCGGTTCCGGGTTACAAACTGCGCATCGTTGATTCGGAGGATCGCGAAGTTCCACCGGGCACCATCGGAGATCTCCTTGTGGCGGGAGACAGTATCGCGCCCTGTTATTGGAACCGCCGCCAGCTAACGGCTGAGCGCATGCGTGGTAGATGGTTCTTGACTGGCGACAAATATTGGGTGGATAAGGACGGCTACTACTGGTATGCGGGCCGTTCCGACGATATGTTCCGGGTTTCGGGTCAATGGGTCTCGCCGGCTGAGGTCGAAAGTGCGCTGGTTGAACACGAATGCGTCCTGGAAGCGGCGGTGGTTGCTTATCGAGAAGATACGGAACTCCACACTCCCAAAGCGTTCGTCGTGCTTCGGGAAGGCATCGCACCTACTACTGATCTCGCGCGCGAACTGCAGGAGTTCGTCAAACATCGGATCACGCCATACAAGTATCCGCGACATATCGAATTCATGGACAAACTGCCTAAGACTGCGGCCGGAAAATTGCTACGCTACAAGCTGCGTGAGCTCGCGTCCGGCACTATCATTTAAAACGGCCAAGAAAATTCTTCGCCACGCTCAGGACAAGGTGTGTGGGTCCTCTTCGGGGAGCATCTGGGTCAAGACGGCTGGCCGGATTAGTAAACGCCCTTGTGACCGGTAATCGAGCCAGTTCAAGGGTCGTCGGCAACCCGAAAGTCGTCCCTAAACAGGAATCCTAATGAGTCCCCTGGAACAAGAAGTCAAGCGGATTTCGCCACATATCGATTTCTCATCGCATTGCATTCGCTTAATGAAGTCCTTGGAACCGGACTGCAAATGGGCCCTTCAGAGAAAAAGGGCGGTAGAGGTCGCTTGGGTGGTAAAGTGGGACACTTTCTCCAGTCCGGTTTGCGGGAAAGATTCGCGAAATTGCGCCCATTTCGAGCAATTTTGCGGGGATTGCAGCCTGGTTTCTCTGCAATCCAGACGGCGTGGCGGAGAGGTTTTTTATCGGAAAGTGGCCGACAAAAGTCAACCCGCTTTTGGAGAATCTGCGGTGTGTGATCGCATTGCGTTCGCCCGATGGAGTCTTCGAAACCGGACTGCCAATGTGCCCTCCAGAGAAAAGTGCGGCAAAGCTAGTCTGCGGCTTAAGGTGGGACACTTTCTCCAGTCCGGTTCTCGAGCAAAATCTGCAGAATTGCGGCAATTTCAGCGGTTTTTCGAGTAATATCGCCGGGTTTCTCTGCAGTGCAGACTGCGTGGCGGAGAGAGTGAGATTCGAACCTTCAGTACCTTTTTATCGGCGGCTAAGAGCCGATGTGTGCGCAACATACAGCGGATTCTGCAACATACACGTCTCATCCGGAGAATTGCTTGAGCAGTCGAATCGGGGGAAGTAGTCCCTTTTCTTATCCCGCCGAAAGGCGAATGACTGGCGATTGTCGGCCCAGAAATGCAGACTGTCCAGGTGCTTCGGTCTTCCAAAAAGGTTAGCAGGTGACTGCCTGCCTAGCGCGCAGTCCAAGATCGAAACTTATCTCCGGTGGATGTGCTCGTCGGAAGGCGAATGACTGGCGATTGTCGGCTGGCCATGCCCCCATGTTTCTTGCGAGCGGCTTCCATGACCGCCTACGATTGGTCGCAGCAATGAACCGGATATCGTCTAGGTGGGTGGATGCCAGCTATACGGCATCCGGTTCTGGGAGATTGTTGTAGCAACATGATTTTGTCACCCTAACGGCAACATGAAAATGTCACCCTGGCGAAGCCAGGGTGTGTTGCAGACGGGTTTCGC
>CZKH01000006.1_pt1 | contig 42343 bp, 37 predicted proteins | sample 682611 | NCBI WGS metagenome assembly CZKH01 (sample SAMEA3539301, study PRJEB10725) | soil metagenome | biome: tundra; feature: field; material: soil | place: USA | collected 2010-05 | depth 0.15 m | reverse complement strand
GGTGTAAAGGATGTCTAGGGACAAAATGTAAAGTATGTCTCGGGACTCGACACACTGTTAAGGGAGGGAGAACCTTGCGCATGCTGACGACATCTCCTTTACTGGGGACACGCCGGTCGCTGCCGGACTACTTTCCCTTCCAAAACCTTCCCACCCCCAGCCGCAGCTGCACGGTATTCAGGCCCGGATTCGGTGTCGCCAGCCCCGCATTCGATATATGCAGATACCGCACCTCCACGCTCCAGTTATATTTCTCGCCAAGAATGTGCGTCCCCAAGGCCGCGCCGGGCGTGAAGTTCACCGCGTTTGTATAAGTAGGAATGTTGTGATTACTGAACAACACTCCGCCGCCCAATTCCAGATATGGCGACAGCCGCCCGCGGCGCTCGAAATTCCACTTCAACCCCAGCGGATTGAATCCCACTCCATACGCCGTATTCGCCGGCTGAAAAATCAGATAGACCGGCACCGCATCCACCGCATACTCAAATCGCCCGCGCAAAAATCCTGGCAGATGCGCTCTCGTGATCACCCAGCCATAGCGCAGCCCCGCATCGAACGCTTCGGTGTGCTGAGTCCCGCCCGGCACCGAGTGTCCGCCTCCGGTCCACACCTGCACTTCGTTCCCACCTTCTTCCGGTCCAGTTTGCGCCCAGCCCAGCCCCGTTGCCGCGATCAAGAAAACAAAGAAAAGAAGAAATCTTCCCATTCGCCCCATGCTTTCGAGGTTGCCCCACTCGCGCGTATTTTGCAAGCGCGGTTGGTTCCAGCCCTACGAAATACGCCCTCGCGCTCAATTCTTCCCTCTGTGATCCAGGTCACAGCCCCTTCCCACTCGGCGCTCTATGCTTAATTTGAACCTGGTAATCATCGTTCATCGGAGGCTCCGATGTCCCGACAAGTATTCAGACTTGCCCTGACCCTTTCCTTCGCACTCATTTTCCTGGCCGCGCTTTCCGCACAACAGACGCAACCCCCGCAGAAGGTAACGCCGCCCTCTTACGCCGCCATCCCGGTCGAAGCCGCGCGGCAGCCCAATCCCGTTAAGTCTTCCCCCGAATCTCTGGCGCGCGCCAAGAAATGGTGGACCCTCGATTGCGCCATGTGCCATGGCAGCAACGGCGACGGCAAAGGCAGCCTGGCCGCTGACATGAAGCTGAAGGTCGCCGACTTCACCAACCCAAACGCTCTCAAAGATCGCACCGACGGCGAAATCTTCTACATCATCAAGAACGGCCATCAGGATATGCCGCCCGAAGGCAACCGCATCAAGCCCGAAGAAACCTGGGATCTGGTGAACTACGTCCGCTCGCAGGGCAAGAAGTAGTTGACGAATTGTGTGTGACCTTGATTTTGCCTGTGCCTTTTTGCGGAAGACCATGCCGCGGGCCAGACTGGCAGCAAAACATAAAGAGCGCGGCTTGTAAGCCGCGCTCTCACGATCTCTTAAATTCTCAGTAGCCCCGCTAGGCCACCCGATTCCGCCGCCCGCCCTTTTCCCACCATACCTTGGGATCCTCCGGCCGGTTCAGCATCTGCGACAATTCCTTCTTGATTTCCGCCAGCCGGTTAGCGCGCATCTCGACCGCCGACTGGTCAATCTGGTGGTCTGTGGTCTTGCCCGTATGCCGGGCGTTCATGTTCCGTAAGTCCGTGATTTCCTGACGAAGGCTGGAGAGGTGTTCCAATATGTATGGCATCAGTTTAATGATACCGCAGATTCCCCAAGCCGCCGGATTATTTCCTGCAGACAGATACTCCAGCGCGTCTCTCGTGGGTTTGAGGACGGTTGCGGGTGGCTCCGGAATCTCGGATGCTCGTGAAAGGGGATACCCCTACCCTCACCCGGGATAATGGAATCATCATGATGGCGCGAAAACAGCGTTTGATCTTAGAGCTGCAACAGCTTGCGGGCAAGATCTTGAGAGCAAACGAGTTATTGCCAGATTTTCGCCGGGCTGCACGAGCTGGATACACGGCCTTTGCTGGGACAAGGATGAACGAAACAGAATTGCGGCGCAAGGTTAGATGTCACATGGGGGCTGTGGATCGTGGGGGATCACGCCCAGTCGCTAACCACTCCTGAGGGTGCCCCATGTCTCGCTTGTTTTGCGAGACATGGGACAGGCAGACCTGGGCCACCCGTCTCTTTAACTAGGGTTTGGACTCGTCATCAAATCCATCATGCGATGGATATGAGCCATAGCGGCCTTCCTCCCGCGCGGGGTAACCGCAGTTCTTTGTAGCGTCGAGGTTGTCCCACCACGATGGGCGTTCAATATCGGACTCCCCTTTGTCACGCAGTGATTCCTGGAAGGCACCTTTTCCGAACCGGCGGTCTGTCTTATCCTTGAGTGTGACTGCGTTTTTCGTCCGCATCGCTCCCGGCCGCCCTGGAGAGCTGACCTGGGTGCGCCCTTTGGTAGCTGAAATTTTCGCAGCGACCGCCCGAATGCCGAACGGGGCGCCAATCATTGCCCCTTTAGGGCGAAGACGGTTGGATTTGTTGGGCCGCTGAGGACACCGCTGATCCAGATGCTTACTTAATCTATCTACCCGGACTTGAGCCTTGCAGTATTGGCACTCTGCGGTAGGCCGACTTAAAGCTGAGGGCTCTCTGTGAGTCGGAGATCCGAGGTGAGAAGGAAGGCTGAAAGCGCGTCCCTTGGCGCGTCCTCCGTAGTGCGGAGTTATTGTCGGGGATATGTTCCTACTTGAAAAGCCGCCGGCCGACGTTTCGATGAAGCCACGCCCGAAACAGCGAGCGCAATTCTCGTTCAAGCCATCACAGGAACAAGGCCGCTGGTCTGCCACTTTTACCTCACAATCTGGGCCAACCTCGGACCGACGCACGCCATGGAATTTCGTCGAAGGAAGCTTATCACAGCTAGCTGGCCGCCTCCCCCCATGTCTCGCCCCTTTTTTGAGACATGGGATTATGCGCGACACCCGGAGCGCCCGCCGCCTCCCGGCCTAGGGCGGCGAAATGAGAGAGCAGACATCGTGGCAGGGCCCCGCCCTCAGCGTCAGGAAGGGATCTTCCGTTGTTCCTACTTTGCAGCAGAGCACGTACCTGTATTCTCCCTCGTGGGAATACGAGGCTGGCTTTTGAGCGTATGCGAGGCTTGGCGGTGCGATGAAATAGGGCGGCGAGAATACCAGGGCGTCCTTGTTGTACAAAACGGGCGTGATAAATGCATCGGAGGATGATCGGCCGTCGCTTCTCCACGCGTCGCAGATTCTTTCCAGCAGCCTGAGCGGCTGCTTGATCTCTACCACAAATGTGCCGAACTCGGCGAGGCGCTCCTTACACACTCCTGAATGGGACGTGCACAAAACGTAGTAAAGGTTCAAAGAGGTGCCGGTGTACCTAACATTGTGGCTCCGCGATGCGACTAACCGAAGGCTAGCGGGACGCGAGAGCAGCTATAGGCTTGATGGCCTTCAGTTCTTTCGAGTACTTTTTCTTGACCTGATGAACTGCAAAGGCATCTTGCAAATTCAGCCAGAACTGCTCCGAGGTACCGAAATACTTGGCCAGGCGAGCCGCCATCTCGGGAGTGATGCCCCGCTTCTCCCGAACAATGTCATTGACCGTAGGAGCGGAAACACCCAGCTCCACGGACAACCGGTAAGCGGAAATGCCCATGGGTTGGAGAAAGTCCTCCCGCAGAATTTCTCCGGGATGCACCGCCCATCCTGCCGCCGCGTCATTCCTGATACTCGCATTCTTGATATTCACGATTCTTTCTCCATACTTATTCTATTTCTACCGCTGACGCTGCCTTCTACGAACGATCTTCTACCGACGATCTTCTATCGACGATCTTCGACCAACGATCAGTGGTAATCCGTTATCTCTGCATCGTAGGCATCCCCGTCCCGCCACACGAAGCACACGCGGAATTGATCGTTGATGCGAATGCTGTGCTGGCCGTCCCGGTCGCCGCGCAACTCTTCCAACCGGTCGCCCGGAGGAATTCGCAAATCCTCCAGGGTAAGCGCCGAATGCAGCGCGGCCAGTTTCCGCTTGGCAACATTTCGCAGATTTGCCGGAGGCATTCCCTGGTTCTTGCCAGTGTCCCAGAATTCCTTCGTGTTTTGTCCGCGAAAGACTTGATCGCCGAATAGAGCTAACGAGTATCGTTAATAACGTCAACCATTAAATGATAGGTTGCGGTGCCCCGAACGGCAACCGGCAAGACCGTCCGCAGCAAATCTTATCCTCCGGGACGAAAAAGGGAGCAGAGGTCCCTTCGTCGGAAGACCTGCGCTTGGGGCGCAGGTCTTCGCTTCCTCAGGATGACAAGGTTTACGGCGCGGGTTCGACGGTGAGCTTCAGCCCGACTGGGCCGCGCACCGGAAGGGTATACTTCGGCAGGAAGCGCGGGACATCCAGATTTTCTAAAGGCTTGATGAACACAGCTTGATGAACACAGAAAACGTGCAACAGTGAAAAGACTATTGGTTCGAGTGCTGATCGGACTTGCGGTGGTGTGGCTGGCCGCCTGCGGCGTGCTGTACGGAATTATGCGACAACCACCCGAGACCTTCGGGCGGTTCATGGCGAAGATTCCCGGTCCGGTCGCATTTCTTGTGCTGCCGTTTGAAACCTTGTGGTTACGCGCCCGATCTGGAGGTCTGCAAGTTGGCGATCCTGCCCCGGACTTTTTGCTGACGAAATTGGATAAGAGTGAACAGATCCAGCTGGCAAGTCTTTCCCGGGAGCGCCGGGCGGTCGTGCTGGTCTTTGGCAGCTATACGTGACCGCCGTTCCGGCGGGAGGTTCCTGCCCTCAACCAGCTTTACGAGCAGTACGGAAACCAGATCGCGTTTCTGGTGGTTTACATTACCGAGGCGCATCCCAGCGACGTCTGGCAGTCGCAGAGCAATATAAAAGATCAAGTGGTATTCACGACTCCGAAGAGTGAAGAGGAACGCAGCGTGGTCGCGGGTTCCTGCGTGCGAAAGCTGGGAATAAAAATCCCTGCCGTGCTGGACGAATTCGGGAACTCAACCGAGCAAGCCTACACGGGGTGGCCGGATCGCCTTTACTTGATTGACGGAGCGGGGCGCGTAGCCTACAAGAGCAAGCCCGGACCATTCGGGTTTAAACCGGATGAGCTAAAGAGAGCTTTGGAGAAAGCTACGTCTTCCCGCTGATCACCGATGGTTGGTACTGAAAAGCGACCCACGGGCCGCTCTCGGTGGTGCGAATGGTGCAGCGCGACTGAAGTCGCACCCTTTCAAAACCTCCTGCCCCTTGACAACCGCCCACTCACATCCTACAATTAGCACTCAGTAGGCGAGACTGCTAACAGTACGCTGAAATCCCAGCAATTTAATAGGTTCTCGTTCCATCAACCTTCAAGCCAACTTTTGAAAGGAGTTGCAAACCATGGCGAAATTTAGCCCACTACATGACCGCATTCTGGTACGTCGCGTGGAGGAAGCATCGACCACACGGGGCGGAATCATCATCCCTGACAGCGCAAAAGACAAGCCGCAAGAGGGCATCGTGGTATCCACCGGCAAAGGCCGCACCAACGACGAAGGCAAAACCTTCCCTCTCGCAGTTCATGAGGACGACCGCATCCTGTTCGGCAAGTATTCCGGCACCGAGATCAAGATTGATGGGGAAGACTTCATCATCATGAAAGAAGAGGAAGTCCTCGGCATTCTCAGCGGAGCCGCCGCACCGGCCAATAGCAGCAAGAAAGAAACCGTCGGCGCGCGCAAGTAGTTTCGGCTTCCGGCTTCCGGCCGGCAGTTTATTTGGCAGAGATCCTTCGCGCGGCGCTCAGGATGACAAATCTTGAAAAGAACGACGCACTCAGGATGACAACTTTTCAAACATCGCGGGGTTATCCCGCAAACAGAATTGAATAGGAGAAACGAATCATGGCAAAACAAATCGTACACGGAGAAGAGTCCCGGCAGGCGATCCTGCGCGGCGTCAACCTTCTTGCCGACGCTGTAAAAGTCACCCTCGGCCCTAAGGGCCGCAACGTTGTTATTGAGAAGAAATTCGGTTCGCCGACCATCACCAAGGACGGCGTCACCGTGGCCAAAGAAATCGAACTGAAGGACGGCCTGGAGAACATGGGCGCCCAGATGGTTCGCGAAGTTGCCAGCAAGACCTCGGATGTAGCCGGCGATGGAACCACCACCGCGACTGTTCTAGCGCAAGCGATTTATCGCGAAGGCGTGAAGACGGTTGCTGCCGGCGCCAATCCAATGGCGATGAAGCGCGGCATCGAGAAGGCTGTCGCACTGGTCTGCGGATCGTTCGACAAAAAGACCGGCGAACGCGGCAAAGGCGAACTCGATAAGTTCTCCAAGCCAGTCTCTGGCGAGATGATTGCGCAGGTTGGCACGATCTCGGCGAACAACGATGAGACCATCGGTCACATCATTGCCGAAGCGATGAAGAAGGTTGGCAAGGACGGCGTTATTACGGTGGAAGAGTCGAAGACGCTGGAGACGCAGTTGGAAGTGGTCGAGGGAATGCAGTTTGACCGCGGCTATCTGTCTCCTTACTTTGTTACCGATCCGGAGCGGATGGAAGTTGCGATTGAGAATGCTTACATCCTGATCAACGAGAAGAAGATCAGCTCGATGAAAGATCTGCTTCCGTTGCTCGAGCAGATTGCGAAGAGCGGCAAGCCGCTGCTCATCATCGCGGAAGATGTTGAGGGCGAGGCACTCGCTACTCTCGTGGTGAACAAACTGCGTGGCACGCTGCAAGTCGCGGCCGTGAAGGCTCCTGGGTTCGGCGATCGCCGCAAGGCGATGCTGCAGGATATCGCTATCCTGACCGGCGGCAAGGCGATCACGGAAGACTTGGGCATCAAGCTGGAGAACGTGCAGATTGCGGATCTCGGCCAGGCCAAGAAGATCACCATCGACAAGGACAACACGACCCTGGTCGAAGGCAAGGGCAAGCATGGTGACATCGAAGGCCGCGTGAAGGAAATTCGCAGCCAGATCGACAAGACGACCAGCGACTACGACCGCGAGAAGTTGCAGGAGCGGTTGGCGAAGCTGGTAGGTGGCGTAGCCGTAATCAAAGTCGGCGCGGCGACCGAGACCGAAATGAAAGAGAAGAAAGCCCGCGTGGAAGATGCCATGCATGCCACCCGCGCAGCCGTGGAAGAAGGCATTGTCCCGGGCGGCGGAGTGGCACTGGCACGTTGCGGCGCGGCTCTCGACAAGCTGAAGCTCGAGGGTGATGAGCAGATCGGTGTCAACATCGTGAGGAAAGCCCTGCAGGAGCCGCTGCGCCAGATCGTCGAAAACGCCGGCGAAGAAGGCGCGGTAGTGCTCGGCAAGGTGCTCGAATCCAAGGACGCCAACTACGGCTTCAACGCTCTGAACAACGAGTATGAGGACCTGGTCAAGGCAGGCGTGCTCGATCCGACGAAGGTGGTGCGCACCGCACTGACCAACGCCGGCTCGATTGCGTCGTTGATGTTGACTACCGAAGCGCTGGTGGCGGAGATTCCGGAAAAGAAGGAAGCTCCGATGGGCGGCGGCGGACACGGCGGCGGCGGCATGGAAGGCATGTACTAAGAACAGCTGCTAGCTACTAGCTCTTAGCTGCTAGCTTGAATCAAAGGCCCCGCTCGGGAGAGTGGGGCTTTTTTTTGTCCCAGATAATAAAACCCTTGTCATTCCGAACCGGGCGCCAAGCCCGGTGAGGAACCTGCTTTTCGCTGATACCGCCACAGAATAGCGCTACAGAGATGACGTTCGTGCAAGCGGGGTGCGGCCCATGCGCTCGAAGTCTTCGGAAGTAAGTCCGAACTCGGCGAGAACTTCTTCGTGCGGGATGCCTTCGCCACGAGCGGGCGATGCCTTGGCTGCCTCGACCTCGCGCGCTTGTTCCGCGCTGACCGGCTCGTCGTCATAAGGAGCGCCGGCCAGGGTGCGGGCGGGCGGATCGAGCATGATCTCCAAGAGGCCAACCACGGCGGAAACCTGGCCGGGAGCCATGCGATCGATCAGCTCGTGCGCGTGTTGTTTCTCGTCGGTGCCGTTTGCCATGAGGCCAAGTTTAGCGAAATCTGGGGCGTGCCGCTATACAATCTGTTTTGGCGCGGCACCACGCAGAATTCCTGGAGGCATGGAATGAGTTTTTCGGCATCGGCGGCAGATGAGCGTGTGCTGGACGTGCAGTCTACGGACGATGCGCTCAGCGTGAGTCTGCAAGATGGCCGTGTCATTACGGTCCCACTGGTGTGGTATCCGCGTCTGCTTGGTGCCACGCCTGCCCAGCGCCGGAATTGGAAGATTGCCGGCGGCGGATATGGGATTCATTGGCCGGACCTGGACGAAGATCTGAGCACGGAAGGATTGCTGCGTGGCGCGCCCGCGCCCAAGGCTTCGGTTCACGCGAAATAACGCGGGCTGTCGACTGTCAGCTTTCAGCCGCCAGCAAAGTCAAAGGCCCCGCTCGCAAGAGCGGGGCCTTTTGTATTGAAGGACCGAATGTCGAAGTTTCAATGCTAACGTCGCAAAAGGCACGACGCTACGATGGGGCATCCGCGCGCCAGAGCCTTCTCACGACTCTCCATGAGTACCAGATGTCGGATACGAACACGTGGACTAAAGCCAAGAGTGCTGCGCATACAGCGACGGCGAACGACGAGAGCACGACGTGGCTCAGTTCAGGCCGGGAGGCATTTGCGTAGGCCCGCGTCACCGCAAAAATGGGGAGACCGTAGTAGACGAATATGGATAGAAGCTTAAGCAACACATAATAGAGAGCCCCTAGGCCTCGAACCCACCATTGCTGCCTCGTAATTGCGGAACATTGGTCGATCGCCAGCTGCGCTAGGGGTGCCACGCGGTTCAAACTTGGTATGCGCCCCATGTCGAACATCCCCCGCGGATCCATGCCAGTCTCCACGGATGAACCCCTGTGGAGTGATTCGATCACTTTTTGCGCTTGCACTCCGGCTCTAATTACTTGCGCGTGCGCAGCCGCAAAAGCAACGGCAAGCACAACGAGGATGAAGAACGCGACCGGATAGAAGAGAGTCGAATCAACCGTGCCCAAGCCGAATGGCAACGGCAGGTCGGGGTCTTTATTCGTACCGCGGGGAAGCACCGCAACCAAGGCCACGGTCATCAATGCGAGCCAGACGCGGTTGGCTAGTTGCGTTTGCACAGACACGCCAGCAGCAAGTTCCTTTACCCGTCCGAGCCAGTCGTTGTTGTGTGTAGCCTCTGGAGAATCCATTCGCGCCCGCCGGTGCAGATCAAGTATATGCCGGTCGGGCGGGTGGTGGCCCACTCCCTAATGCAGGGAAATGCTAGCCGGGTGCCCCACTTCTCGCGCGTCCTTTGCGCGAGAAGTGGGCTAATGCTCGGAAAATTTCCACAGGCTTATTCTTCCCGATGTTCAGAAAACCTTGCTTCCCATTTTGGGACGGAGATACTGGAAATAGGGCATGGATTCGAGGCGGCAGAAAGCAGGTTCCTCACCCGGCTGGGTGCCGGGTTCGGAATGACAAGTTAATCCAGAGAGGACATCGGTGATTCGGTATGAGCGTGTTGATTGGGGATTTGATAGCGATGGCGGAGACGCAGGAGTGGCGCGCCCGGGATGCGGCATGGTGGCGTGGGCTGACCAAGAAACGTCGTGGCGAGATGGCGGAGGCAGCGTTCTTGCATAAAGCTTCCACGCTGGGCTTCGGCGTGTCGAAGCCCTGGGGAGACAGTGAACCGTATGACCTGATTGTGGACTCGGGCAGCGGCCTGTGGAGAGTGCAGGTCAAGTCGTCCTATCGAAGCAATAAATACGGCGGATACATGATTTGCGCCCACGGCAATCGACGCAAAACAAGCTACAGCCTGAAGGAGATCGATGCGCTGGTGGCCTACATCGTTCCGGAGGATTTGTGGTATGTGTTGCCGGTTAGTCTTTTTCGCAAAATCAAAAGCCTGAGATTGTATCCGAAGCCCGGCAGAGTTCCCTCGAAATACAACATGTACCGCGAGGAGTGGCAGTTGCTGGGAGGAAAACCTTAGAGGCTCAGAGATTCAGCGGCGGCAGTGAGGACAGCGGCGAGGTCGCTGGATTGAGGCAGGCCGCCTTGGGCGAGGTCTTTGCTGCCGCCGCCGCGTCCGCCGAGCGCGGCCACAGTTTGTTTCAGGAGCGCGGCCATGTCGTGGGGCTGGCCGGCGGATTGGGCGAAGACCAGCGCGGGTTGCGGCGAGTCAGTAGCGAACAGGGCGATGGCGGCGGACGAGAGACGAGTCAGTTTCTGGGCCAGGAGCTTGAGATAGGCGAGGTCGCGGTCGCAGAAAGTGCGCACGATTATTTTACGGCCACTGGTTTCAGGAGTTTCGGCGAGCAGGGTTGCAGCTTGTGCGGAGGCAAGGTCATCGAGACCTTGCTCGCATTGTTTGCGCAGAGACTTCACTTCTTCGAGAGATTTGCGGGCTTGCTCGGGAACGTCGTAGATGTGGGAGGAGAACAGTGCGGCGGTTGCGGTGAGGGTGGAGAAATCTCGGCGGGCCGTGGAAACGGCGCGCTGGCCGGCAACGAATTCTACGCGGTATCCGTGGCGAACTTTTTCGGTCTTGCGCAGGAGGAGGCCGGCGATCTGGCCGGTGTGGGCGACGTGGGTTCCGCCGCAGGCGGTGAGATCGAAGTCGCGGATGTCGATGAGGCGAAGTTCGTCGCGCTCGGCAGGTGGAAGTTTGCGAAGGCCGATCTTTTCGCCCTCTTGGCGAGTTACAAAGCGGATGTCGACGGAACGATTCTCAAGGATGATCTCGTTAGCCAGGCGCTCGACCGATTCGATTTGAGCCTGCGTGAGCGATGGCGTGTCGAGATCGATGGAGCAATAATCGTCCGCCATGTGGAACGATACGGTGGGCATGTTGTACAGGCGAACGAAGGCGGCGGAAAGAACGTGCTGGGCGGAGTGTTGCTGCATGTGGTCGCAGCGGCGGGCAGCGTCGACTTGGCCGTGAAGGCGCGTTCCGGGCTGAACATCTTTGATCGGGGCTTCGAGGTAGTGGATGACATGGCCGTCTTCGGCGTCGGCTACTTCGGTGACGCGGAACTTAGCGGCGGAGTTTTCAGAGGCGAGCCAACCGGTATCGTGGATCTGGCCGCCGCTGGTGGGGTAAAAGGCGGTGCGGTCGAGAATGAGCGCTGGGCGCGGAGTCTCGACTACCGAGCGCACTACGGCGTCGAAGTTGTAGAGGAAGGAATCTTGGTAGTAGAGGCGATCGGTCATCGGAAGCTGTCATTTTACTTGAGATGACAGCCCGGTGTGATCAGGATGGAGGTGAGAGAGTCAAGTTCCTAAACACAGGGGGCACGGGGGTTCGCAGGGTAAACCTGCAGGCTTGAAACTTTCGGTTCGATGTTATCGTTGGGAGTTGCGGTTGATGGGCAGATCAAACTATGGACGTTCTTAAGAAGCTGTTTGAAGAGCGGTTTCTAACCGCCCCGGAGCGGATTCAGCCGCTGCAGGGAGACTTGGGCGGATCGGGACGGAAGATTATCCGGCTGGCCAGCGGTCAAGTCAGCGCAATCGGCATTCTGTACGGCGTGCGCGAAGAAAACGCGGCTTTTCTGGCGTTTTCCCGGCATTTTCGGCGGCACGGTTTGCCGGTTCCGGAAATCTATGCGGAGGATTTAGAGCACGGCGCTTATCTCGAAGAAGACTTCGGAGACACGACGCTGTTTGAATTTCTCTCGAAGAATCGCGAGGGGGAGAATATCGCGCCGGCCGCGGTGGAAGCTTATCGCAAGGTGGTGGCCGTGCTGCCCCGCTTTCAGATTGAGGCGGGAAAGGACTTGGACTACAGCGTTTGCTACCCGCGAGGAAGTTTTGACCGGCAGTCTATTGCCTGGGATCTGAACTACTTCAAGTATTACTTTCTGAGGCTGGCGGGAATTTCATTCAACGAACAGGCGCTGGAAGACGATTTCGACAGCTTAACGAATTTTCTGTTGAGCGCCGGCCGCGAGTATTTTATGTATCGGGATTTCCAGTCCCGCAATGTCATGCTACGCGGTGGTCAACCATTTTTCCTGGATTATCAGGGCGGGCGCAAAGGGGCGCTGCAGTACGACATCGCTTCCCTGCTGTACGATGCGAAGGCCGATCTGCCGCCGCAGTTGCGCCAGCAACTGCTGGATCTCTATATCGAGAGGCTGAGTGATTTCGCCGAAATCGGGCGCGAAGCTTTTTTGCATTATTTCTACGCTTACGTTTATGTGCGCATTCTGCAGGCGCTGGGAGCTTATGGCTTTCGCGGGTTTTACGAGCGCAAGGCGCATTTCCTGCAGAGCGTGCCGTACGCGCTCAAGAATCTCCGCTGGCTGCTGCATAACGTGAAGTTGCCAATTGCGTTGCCGACTCTGACGGGCGCGTTCAACAGCATGCTGGCTTCGGAGAAGTTGCAGGGACTGGCCTCCGAGGCGGATAACCTGACGTTGCGGATTCTAAGTTTTTCATTTCATCGTGGGATGCCGAAGGACGAGACTGGACATGGCGGCGGGTTTGTGTTCGATGGCCGCAGCTTGCCGAATCCCGGGCGGGAAGAGCGATTCAAAGCGCTCACGGGGAAAGATGCTCCGGTGATTGAGTATCTGAATCAACAGGAGAGCGTGCACCAGTTTTTGGCCAGCGTGATGTCGCTGGTGGATGCCAGCGTGAACAACTATCGGCAACGCGGCTTCAAGAGCCTAATGGTGTCGTTTGGTTGCACTGGCGGGCAGCACCGGTCGGTCTTTCTGGCGGAGCAGGTGGCGAGGCGTTTGCGCGGCAGGAATGGAGTGGAGGTGGTTGTGCGGCATCGCGAACTGGAGACACCGGCGCAATGAAAGCGATGATTCTGGCTGCGGGCCTGGGAACGCGGTTGCGGCCGCTTACGAACGATCGACCGAAGGCGCTGGTGGAAGTGGGCGGGCGGACGCTGCTGGAGATCACGCTTTCACGCTTGCAATCATTTGGGGTTCGTCAGGTGATTGTCAATGTGCATCACTTTGCCGATATGGTTGTGGACTATCTGAAAAAGAATAACAACTTCGGCATGCACATTGAGCTCTCGCGCGAGGAGGTCTTGCTCGACACCGGTGGTGGATTGAAGAAAGCCGCCTGGTTTTTGAGAGATTCCGGGGGGCATTCCGGAAAAGAAGAGGCGTTCATTGTACACAATGTCGACGTGATCACTACGATCGATCTCGGGCGCATGATGCGACTTCACTTGGAAACTCATGCTCTCGCCACACTGGCCGTGCAAGAGCGTGAAACTTCCCGCTATCTTCTGTTCGACGAGCAGCATCAGCTTTGTGGCCGGCGCGTGGGCAGCGATCAACCGCCGGAGCTGGTTCGAACTGCCCAGCAAGTGCAGGCATGGGCGTTTTCCGGCATCCACATCATTTCACCGCGTCTGTTTGCGATGATGACGGAAGAAGGCGCGTTCTCCATCATTACCTCTTACTTGCGTCTTGCGGCCCAAGGAGAACAAATTCTTTCGTTTCGCGCCGACAAATATTACTGGCGGGATCTAGGGCGGCCGGAGAATGTGTTGCAGGCTGCAAAGGATTTCGAGAACAAAGCTATTTATGAATGAAGAAAGGCGACTGCACCACAGGCTCTACCACGCCGGTGTACACTTTCCACGCACGCGCTTTGATTGAGCCGAGAAATCTTCCCGAGAAAAGAGGCTGCCCTCTATGTGTTATCTCTCCACGGTAGTTATCTCGTTTGGATGCGCGGCTATGGCCATCTCTGTAGCCCATGGGCAAACATCAACGGAGACCCGGCGTGAGCAACTGAATAGCGCGTTGAAGGAAGACTGGGAATATCAACTGCGCGTCCATCCGGAACTGGCGACGCACACCGGTGACAATCGCTACAACGACCGGCTCAGCGATTACTCGCCGAAGTTTTTCTCCGACGACTTGAAGCACAGCGAAGAAATACTGGTTCGCATCGAAGCGATCGACGCCGGAGACTTTCCCGAATCCGAGAAATTGAACAAGGCGCTTATGGTGCGGAGCCTGCGTGAGGAGATTGAATCGGCGAAGTTCAAGGATTGGGAAATGCCCGCCACGCAGTTCGACGGGCCTCACTTAGAGTACGCAGGCCTGCCCAGCGGGACTCCGTTCCGGTCGGTTAAAGATTACGAAGACTACTTGTCGCGTCTGCACCAAATCCCGCGTCTTTTCGAGCAAATCACGGAAGACATGCGGCTGGGTGTCCGCGACCATCTGATGCCACCAAAATATCTTTTGGAGAAGGTCGCGATGCAGGCTCAGAAAATCGCCGATGATTCGCCGGACACGAGTCCTTTCAGCCAGCCGCTGCTGAAGTTTCCCAAGGAGATTTCCGAAGCCTACGAAAAGCGCCTGCGAGATGAGGTTCTTGCCACGGTGAAGAATGAAGTATCACCGGCCTATGCTAAGCTCGCGGCGTTCGTGCGAACCGAATATGCTCCCAAGGGCCGCACGGAACTGGGTGTTTGGGCGTTGCCTGAGGGCGATGCCCGCTATCGATTTGCAGTTCGCAGTATGACCACGACGGACTTAACTCCTGAAGAAATTCATCAACTGGGCCTGAAGCAGGTAAGCGAAATTGAAAGCGACATGCTTACGATCGCGCATCAGCAAGGCTTCCCCGACCTGAAGGCGTTCAACGAGCATATTCGAAACGATGCGCATCTTTACGCAAAGTCGGGCCAGCAACTGCTCGATCTCTATCAACACTATGCGGATCAGATGTATGCCAAACTGGCGCAACTGTTTGGCAGATTGCCGAAGAACAAATTGGTGGTAGTGCCGATGGAAGCCTATCGCAGTGCGGACGCGGTTCCGGCCGACTACAGCATCGGGGCGGGAGACAATTCCCTTCCGGGACGAATCAACGTCAACGAGTACGATCCGCCCAAGCGGTTACTGTTGAATGTGGAAGCCATTGCTTATCACGAAGGCGTTCCCGGGCACCATCTGCAGTTCTCCATCGCGAACGAACTGACTGACCTGCCTGCATTCCGCAAGTTTGGCGTTTACTACAACGCCTATGCGGAAGGCTGGGCATTCTATTCGGAGCGTCTGGGCAAAGAAGTTGGCTTTTACCAGGATCCTTATAACGACTACGGGCGGCTGGAGAATGAAATGTGGCGCTCGGTGCGGCTGGTCGTTGACACTGGGGTTCACTACAAGCATTGGTCGCGCGAACAAATGGTAGATTTTTTCCGCCAGCATACCGCGATGGACGAGCATAACATTCAAACCGAAGTGGACCGCTACATCGCTTGGCCGGGGCAAGCGCTTTCCTACAAGCTGGGCCAGATGAAAATCCTCGAATTGCGGGAACGGGCGCGGCATGAACTGGGAAACAACTTCGACATTCGTGCATTTCACGATGCCGTGCTCGACCAGGGCGGCCTCCCGCTCGACGTACTGGAGGAAAAGCTAAACCGGTGGATAAGCTCCCAGAAGGTATCGCCCGGCGGGGCCGTCCACTAGTTGTCGATTTAAGTACTCCCCAGGTTATGAACGCCATCGATAATTTCGATTGGCCTTAGCGTTCGAGATGCATCTAAAGTTAAGGTTTTGGGATGAGGTCATGCGCATGCGCACGCGATTCGGTCTCAGGTGTGGGCTTTGTCGTATGCTGGGATAACGGATGCTTCAACCGAATGTTGGTGGAAAGGACGACCAAGACCCGCAGGGGTCGAATTAAATGGAACCAGAGAGCCTGGGAGTGGAAGAAAAACACAATGGAGTTGAAGATTTGGATTTGACCGGACGTGCCCGCGGTGTCGCTGACGTTCTCACGCTGGAGGAGATCGCTAATCTTGCGGCGGCGGAGGGCCAGCCCGCCGAGACGCTGATGAACGTGGTGGCGTTGATTGCCAAACGATTTGATACTGACGTTTGTTCGGCTTATTTGCTGGAGCCCGATCGAGCCAATCTGGTGCTGGCCGCAACGGTGGGCCTGCGGCGGGAGTGTATCGGCCATCTGCGCATGGCGATTCACGAAGGGCTGGCCGGACTGGTGGCCGAACAGGTGCGTCCGGTGGCGGTGGAGCAAGCCCACACGCATCCGCGTTTTAAATATTTTCCGGATGCTGGCGAAGAGAACTACCAGTCGTTCCTGGGAGTTCCACTGATCGACCGCGGAGTTCTGCAGGGGGTTCTGGTAGTTCAAACCATGGAGCCCCGGCTTTTCCGCGAGGACGAGATTCAGATGCTCACCGAGGCGGCGGCGCAAGTGGCGCCGGTGGTGAGCGAAGCCCGGACGCTGGATCGCTTCATTGCTCCCGTTCAGGAACGCCTTTGGGCTCTGGCTCGCAATCTGTGGTGGAGTTGGGACCATGATACGGCGAGCTTGTTCCGCGATCTGGATCCAGTGCGCTGGCGTCAACTCAATCAGAATCCGGTTTCGCTGCTGGCGGAACTTCCTCTGGCGAAACTGGAAAGCCGCGCGGCGGAATTGGTGCTGCACAGCCGCATTAATTACGCCTACCGCCGGTTGCAGGAATATCTCCATGCGGATCGCACTTGGGGAACGAGGCACGCCGGAGTCTTACGGCCTCATCCGGTGGCGTATTTCTCAGCGGAGTTCGGGATGCACGAATCCCTTCCGGTTTATTCCGGAGGACTGGGAGTGCTGGCGGGGGACCACATTAAAAGCGCCTCCGATCTTGCCATTCCCCTGGTTGGCATCGGATTATTTTACGGGCAAGGATATTTTCGCCAGCGTTTGAATCGTGATGGCTGGCAGCAGGAAGAATATCTGGAGACCGACGTAAGTGAATTGCCTCTGGAGGCCGCGATTGGCAAGAATGGCCGGCCCGTGGAGGTAAAAATAGAAATCCGCAACGATGCGATTCATGCCAAAGTCTGGCGGGTGAAAGTGGGACGTTGTGATCTTTTCCTGCTCGATTCGGATGTAGCAGGCAATGCCGCCGACGACCGCAAGCTGACTTCGCGCCTCTATGGCGGGAACGCGCGGACTCGAATCCGGCAGGAGTTGTTGCTCGGGGTCGGAGGGTTCCGCGCTCTCAAAGCCATGGGCATCACTCCTGGAGTTCTGCATCTTAATGAGGGGCACAGCGGATTTGCGGTGCTGGAAGCACTGCACACGCGAATGGAGGAAGAAGGGATCGCATTCGACAGCGCGGTGCCGCGGGTTTCGCGCGAAGTGGTCTTCACCACTCACACCCCGCTTCCTGCCGGTCACGATCGCTTTGATGCGGATCTGATCGAAGAGCATCTCGGACCGTTGCGCGAAAAAATGGGCCTCTCCCAGGAAAGCCTGATGGGTTTGGGACGCGAAAAACCGAGCGACCAGCAGGAGACGTTTTGTATGACCGTGTTGGGCCTGCGACTTTCGCGCCGGGCCAACGCTGTTTCGGCGCTGCACGGCGAAGTATCCCGTGCGATGTGGACGGGGCTTTGTCCGGGCAAACCGGAAGACGACGTGCCCATCGGACATATCACCAATGGAGTCCACGTTCCGTCGTGGCTGGCTCCGCAGATGTTTCGCCTGTACGACCGACATCTGGGAACGAATTGGCACGAGCACAGCAGCGAGGCGCGCATCTGGGAAGGCATTGAGAACGTCGATGACGGCGAACTCTGGGAGACACACCTGAGCCTGAAGTCGCAACTGCTCGAGTTTGTGAGGCGCCGCGCGGTGGAGCAAGCCAAGCGCCGCGGCGAATCGCGAGAGGTTTTGCTGAGACTGAGCAACGTACTCAGTCCAGACGCACTGACCATCGGATTTGCCCGCCGGTTTGCGACCTACAAAAGGGCCAATCTGCTGCTCAGGGACATCGAGAGTTTGGCATCCATGGTGAACGATCCCAAACGTCCGGTGCAGTTTGTTTTTGCCGGGAAGGCGCATCCGCTCGACGAACCGGGCAAGCGAGTGCTGCAGCAGATTGCCGAATTGATGCGCAATCCGCGGTTCGCCGACAAATTTGTCTTTGTCGAAGACTATGACATCAACGTCGGGCGCTACCTGGTGCAGGGGGTCGATGTGTGGCTGAACAATCCGCGACGACCGCTGGAGGCTTCGGGCACGAGCGGTCAAAAGGTAGTCTTGAATGGGGGGCTGAATCTTTCCGTTCTCGACGGCTGGTGGGCCGAGGCCTACGACGGCATGAATGGATTCGCCATTGGGACGGGTAGAACCCACGCCGACATGAACGTACATGACACACGCGACGGAGAGGATTTACACCGGGCCTTGCGTGAAGAAGTGATTCCGTTGTACTACCAGCGCGATCGTGACGGTCTGCCGCGGGGCTGGATCAAGCGCATGAAGCGCACCATACGCACGCTGGGATGGCGATTCAATGCCGATCGCATGGTGATGGATTACACGCTGAAATGCTACGTTCCCGCGGCCGGGGGGACGTCGAGTGATATGAGATCTGCGTGGTGATGCCGCTACGTCGCGTCCTCTCGTGAAATCGTCGGGCGGATGCGATTGCGCAAAGAGGAGAGTTTGGCTGCCCCCCAGGGATTCGAACCCCGATAGCCTGCTCCAGAGGCAGGTGTCCTAGCCGTTGAACGAGGGGGCAGTGGTCAGAGCCAGCTTGTTACAGCGCACTATGATTCTATGGTTTGAGGCGAAGCGCGGTCAACAATATCTGCCGCGGGGCGTAGAATCGGCGTGGCGGCTTGCCCGGGAGGGGGAACCATGTCAACAGCGCTGGAGAATATCTTCATACCTGCTACTGACTATGCCGACGTGGCGCGCCGTCCGCTAGAATCGGACCGCTGCGCGCTTCTCGTGGTGGATATTCAGGAAAAGTTGTTGCCGCCGATTTTTCAGAAGGAACAACTGGTGCGCAACGCGAAACTGCTGATCCGCGCGGGGGGTGTGCTGAAGATTCCTGCGATCGTCAGCACGCAATACGCGAAAGGGTTGGGCGGGACTGTGCCGGAAGTCGCTTCCCTGCTGCCCGAAACGGAGGCGATCGACAAGAATCTGTTCTCCTGCTTCGGCAGCGATGTTTTTTGTACGCTGCTCAAGTGGCTGCCCGGCAACCGCAACACATTGCTGTTGTGCGGCATAGAAAGCCACATCTGCGTGATGCAGACTGCGCTGGCGGCGCTGCGCGAAGGTTATTTGGTGCATGTCGCTTCCGATGCGGTGAGCTCGCGAACGGAATGGAATTGGAAGATTGGTCTGGAGAGAATGCGCGCCGCGGGTGCGGTGATTTCTTCTACCGAAATGATGATCTATGAGTTGATGCGGTCATCGGGATCTCCGGCGTTTAAAGAGATGCTGCCGTATCTGAAGGGATAGAAGTCCCCTGATCTTGCCAGTCTCGGGCAGGTGGCGTAGGGCTCTCGTCTTTCACGATTTGGGAACACGAAGTTGTGAAGACTTCTTACGAATTTCTTCTCCAGGTACTCCGCGCTGAGGCAGCCTACTGGTAGTTTTCTTTGCGCCGGGCTAGAGATTCTGCTTGGTCCAGTGGTCGACGCGGTCGAGCGCCTGCTGCAGGTTCTCCAACGAATTGGCCACGCTGAAGCGCAGGTAGCCTTCGCCGAATTCGCCGAATGCCGTGCCGGAGAGGGCCGCCACGCCGGCTTGCTCCAGAAGAGCATCTGCCAGTGGCTTCGACTTCCATCCTGTCTTCGTGATGTTGGGAAACACATAGAATGCGCCTTTCGGCATGCGGCAGGAAAAGCCTTTGATCTTATTCAGTCCGGCGACAAAGACATCGCGCCGGTGCTTGAACTCGGCGCACATGCGATCCACCGAACTCTGGTCTCCGCGCAGCGCCTCGATGCCGGCTATTTGCGTGAAGCTGGCCGTGCAGGAATTGGAATTCGTCATCAACCGGGTGATGTGCGCCGCCAGGTCCGGACGCATGACTCCGTAGCCCATGCGCCATCCTGTCATGGCGTAAGTTTTCGAAAAACCGTCCAACAGGATGGTGCGCTCCTGCATGCCAGGCACGGACATGATGGAGAAATGCTCGCCCTCGAACAGCAGCCGGCTGTAGATTTCGTCCGAGAGGACGAGGATATTTCGGTCGCCGATCAGCTTGGCGACTTGCTCGACATCTTTGCGCTGCATCACGCCACCCGTGGGATTCTGCGGCGAGTTGAGAATGATGAGTTTGGTGCGGTCGGTGATGAGCGGCGCCAGTTCGTTCACGTCGAGCGAGAAATCGTGGTCCTCGCGCAGTCTGATCGGGACAGCTTTTCCCCCGACGTAATGGATCATCGACTCATAAATGGGGAAGCCGGGATTGGGATAAATAACCTCATCTTCTTCATCAATTAAAGACATGATCGTGAAGAAAATAATCGGCTTACCTCCCGGAACGACGACCACTTCCTCAGGAGCGACTTTAACTCCGCGAGTGCGGCTCACATAATCGGCAATGGTCTGGCGCAGCTCGGGCAAGCCCGCCGATGGGCCGTAATGCGTCCAGCCGTTGTGGAGCGCGTCGACGGCAGCTTCGATGACGTTCGCGGGGGTGTCGAAATCCGGTTCGCCGATTTCCAGGTGGATGATGCTCTTGCCTTGACGCTCCAGCGCCCGCGCTTTGTTCAGAACTTCAAAGGCGGTTTCGGTGCCCAGCCGGGACATCCGGCGGGCGAGTTGCAATTCGTATTGTGTGGTTTGTGCCATGATGGCTGGCGCTCCTTATAGAGCAAAACAGCATATTATACGCCGGGGATTGGCAGTCGCCTTTCGGGATCCTCCATCAAGGCGCCAGGTTTCCCCAGACAAGTGCCTATAATGTCGGATGCGGAGCCGCCCAGTGCACGGCTTTCGTTTGATGAATCCGCTCGTGAGGGAACTACTATGTCTTCCTACCTGGACGAACTCTATGCGCATCAGGAATGGGCCGACGCTGAACATTGGCGGGCGCTGGAAGCTTATCGTGCGGCGCTTGCCGATGGGGCAATTCGTGAAAGGCTGCACCATATCCATCTGGTGCAGTCCGCTTTCCTCTGGGTGGTGGGGCCGAGGACGGAACAGTTCGTGATGACCAAGGTTGAAGACTACGCGAACATTGCAGATCTAAGAGCTTTTGCCCGGAAGTATCACTCGGATATGGCCGCGATGCTTGGCGAGATGGACGACGTACGCCTGGAGTCGACCATTGAGGTGCCGTGGTTCCAGCCACCGCTAAAGATCAGCGTGCGCCACGCTCTAACGCAGGCGGCGATGCACAGCCATTACCATCGCGGACAAAATGCGACCAGGCTACGCGAACTGGGAGCCGTGCCGCCGGGCACGGACTTCATTGAGTGGTTGCGCAAAGGGCAGCCAGGGCCAAGATGGGACTGATCTTTAGAGGATTGATCTTTAAAGGATCGATCTTTAAAGGATCGATCTTTGGAGCATTCATCCTTCGTACGCCGAGCTTTTGTATGCCGAGCTAGGGACCATCCTCGCGGAAGGCTTAGGGTCGGCGAGCACGGATTGCCCAGGCACGTGCGGGCAGGTCAATCCTTCCTTGGGCATTTGCCGGCAGCGCGGCTTTCACGCGCTGGCGAATCGCGGTTTGGATGGACTTGCCGCGTGTCGCGAGATAGTTTGGCGCCGAGCCTTGCCCGGTCAGAAGTGGTTCCCAGTAATCATCAAAGTTTGCGAAGCTGGTTACTACGTCGATCGCATGCAGAGTTGAGTCTTCCAGTTTCGTTGGTTCGAAGAGACCACGCAGCCCCTCTGGCGTACACATTGGAAAACGGCGAGCCTGGTCAAAGGAGGCGGCTTCGTCGTCGATTGCTATGGCCGCATCCCAGAACTCCCGTAGGAATCTTGCGCCGTGGAGGTAGTCCCAAACGTAGACTGCTATGGCGCCGCCGGGCTTAATAACACGCTGGAATTCCTCGAGTCCCCGGGCCGGGCTCGGAATGTAGTTCAAACCCAGGCCGCACACGGCAACGTCGAAAGTGGAGTCTGGAAACGGAAGTGACATTGCGTTTCCCGTCTCGAAGGTGACATTGGGATGTGCGCGATGCCGGCGAGCGAAGTTTACCTGATCAGAAGAAACATCCACTCCCACGATGCCGATAGGGGAGTTGTGTTCAGCAATAGCTTCCGTGAGGACGCCGCTTCCGCAGCACACATCAATCCATCGCAGGCCAGCTGGCAGGCTCAACCATTTCAAGAACTCGTGCGCGAGCAGACGACTCCAGCGGCCCATCCATTGGTCGTAGTCGGCACCGGAAGTCCAGCGATCCATGTTCATCGGGCGGGATCCCTTCGGGGTGGCTCTGATCGGCACGGCTGAAGCCGTTCGCTGCCAAACCGATTTAGGATCGATCTCTAGAAAATCGGAGATTACTCCGAGACGCTGTGCTCTTCGTTCTGCGAACGGAGGACGCGATCGACGGAGTAAGGAGCGCGGTGGCGGGGTTCGTGGTAGTGACGGACCTGCATCTCGCCGAGCAGACCGATGGCGAGCAGGTTCAGGCCGCCGAGCAGCAGGCCCATCGCGGCCATCATTAGCGGACCGTGCGCCCCCATGACCGGAACATGGCGGAGAAACTTTTCCGCTCCCAGCCAAACTACAAGAGCGCTGCCGCTGAACATGCTGATTACGCCTAAAGTCCCAAAGAAGTGCAGCGGGCGCGAAAGATAGCGGAGCAAAAACCGAATCGTAATGAGATCGAAGAAAACGCGGAAGGTGCGGGAAATCCCGTAGTGCGAAGCGCCGCGCTCGCGATTCACGTTGCGGATGGGCACTTCGCAAATCGACGCACCGTACCACGACGCCAGCGCCGGAATGAAGCGGTGTAGCTCACCATAGAGCGGGACTTGCTCGAGGATCTCGCGCCGGTAGGCCTTGAATGTAGTGCCGAAGTCGTGAATGTCGACGCCGCTCAACTTGGCCATCAGCCAATTGGCCATGCGGGACGGGATGCGGCGCATCCAAAAATTATCCACGCGCACTTTGCGCCAGCCGCTGACGATGTCGTAACCGGCCGCAATTTTCTCGAGAAAAACCGGGATGTCGGCGGGATCGTGTTGCAGATCGCCGTCCATGGCGATGATGTACTCGCCGCGTGCGTGATCGAAACCGGCGGCCAGTCCAGCGGTTTGGCCGAAATTACGCCGGAGTTTGACCACGGTAACCCGGCTATCCACAGCGGCAATCTCGCGCAGCATGGCGAATGTGTGGTCGCTGGAGCCGTCATCCACCAGCACGATTTCGAATGTCTCGCCCGCCGTCTCCATCACCGCTTTCAAACGGTCGTAGAGATCGGTGACGTTCTCTTGCTCATTGTGCAGAGGGACGACGATGGAGTACTTGGGCACAGTCTTTTTATTATAGCCTGAGCCGTCAATGGCAGGTCTCTAATTCTGGCAGGCGGCTGGAGAATTCGCCGAGCCGATGCCCGGTCTCCCGCTCTCTTTCGGGCGCCAAGCGGCGGCGAAGTCTCCTTGACACCTCGGGGCCCGAGGCATATGCTTCGCGGCATTATATCGGCCCATTTGGCGAGTGCTCATTCCTGCGCACGAAAGGGCAAGAAAATGGCTTGCAGCGTTACCATCACCTCGGTAACCGGGATTCCCCTCCCTAATGCCGCTCCCGGAGCGATCAGCGCGATCTCGGTTTCCGGCACGGCGAACAATGTTTCCACTCCGCTGGGTGGTGCAAACACTGTTCTTGTGAAATGTTCTTGCTTTGTAAGTCGTACAAATCCCAACGGGAACCTTGTGGCACAGGTTGATGCGGGCGGAGCTTGGCAAATCACTGGCTCGGTGATGTTGCTTAGTCGGACGGTGTCAGTGTGCCAGTGCGCTGAATCTATTACCGTCATCGCGGCCGCCGATGATCCCAACGGCTCCCTTTGCGATTTTACGTGGGGGCCGACCCCGCTGTCGTGCGCCGAGTTTTGCGGAACGGCGGGAGGGACAGCCACGGTTGGGGATTGCAATCCAGACGGTACGCGCACGGTAACATTTGAACTGGCTTTTACTCCTGCCCTCCGAGCCGGCGCACAGTACAACGTCATTTGGATATTTGGGGACCCGAACAACACCAGGACCCGATCCAGCGGCACGGCTCCTGCCGGTGGGCTTTCTTCCCTACAAACCGAGTTTTCCTATGCCGCAGGGACATATCCTGCGTCGGCGATCGTCGAGATCACGCTGAGCACTGGCGTGTCATGCCCCTTACTTTCGGTCACGTTGGCGACGGCGGCCGGAGGCAGCGAAGTAGTGGTTCCGGCTTGTTGGCCGTGTCCTACAGTCTCCTGGGTTCGAAGTGCCAGTGACCCGACACAGAATGTCGCGGTCACCGGATGCGCACCCGATACCGCAGTAGCACAGGCCGAGGTGACGGTCACATGGCCGGCAGGCACACAAAATCCTCCGCAGCCTCAGGGGTACACGTGGTTCATTGAAGGGCCGAGTTCAGCCGCAAGTCCGGGAAAGTGGGGCCCTCCATCTGCGCCCGCGCAAGGCGCGTCTGTCTCGACTGCGAATACGTGGACAGACCTGATCGCGGGCACCCAAGGTCCCGTTGATTTCAGGTTTCCCGGGACCTACACGATCACAGTGACCGTGGACATTCCAGGACTCCCGTCAAACTGTACGGTGGAAGCGGCCACTTCCTTTGATGTTCCCGCATGTGGAACGCCTTGCCCGCTGGTTACAAGTTTGACCGCGACTCCCGCTTCCGGGACTGCCCCTCTTGCCGTGACATTCCAAGCCACGGTTACCGGCACGGTCGTCAACGGGTTTCAGTGGAACTTCGGCGACTCCACGCCCCCAGGTCCAGGACCTAACCCAAACACCCACACCTATGCCTCCCCGGGCAGCTACACCGCGAGCGTCACCGTCGATGGTCCCCCGGGATGTAGTCCATCCACCGGATCGACGACCGTCACAGTGTCGGGCGGCGGGAACGGAGGCGGCCCTAAGCTAGGGTGTGCGATTTTGCTTGTGATCGCTGTTATCTTGATACTGCTCGGTGCGCTGGCTGCGGCGATTGGCCTTTGCACGGGAATCTTCTGGCTTGAGGTCGTGGGCGGCATAGTGGCAGCGGTCGGGCTGATTCTGTTCGTGTTTTGGGTGATCTTTTGCGCTGCCTTCACATCGTGCGGCGTAATGGTCACAGTACAATGCCTGCTAGTTTGGATGGTCGCGGTGGTTGGGCCGGTAATGGCGGCGCTGGCCTGGTTGGTGGGCGGATTCTTGTCGCCCTGCTTTGGCGCCGCTGTTCTCTCATGGGCCGGCTGGGGCACGATCCTTGTATGGTTGGAAGCGATTATGCGCAAAGTGCACTGCGAGCCAAGATTGTGTTTGTAACCACGATTCGCCAATTCGTCGCAGCCAGTTTGTGCATCGGCCTCGGGGTTATGTGGTTGTTGGCCGGCGTTACGAAGTTACGCTCACCAACATCGCTGGCAGATGCGCGCCGGTTCATAAAAGGCCCGCGGTGGCTGGCCATCGTGAGCGTGAGCGGGCTACCCTTCATGGAAATCGCTTTGAGCGTTGCGCTGCTGACACGGCACTGGGTGCGCGAAGCGGCTTTGGTCAGCGTCGCCCTGCTGGTGTGCTTTACGATCGTCCTCGGCGTCGAATATTTCAGCAGGGCGCTTGCCAATACTGCCCCCGGAAGCGATTGTGGATGTTTCGGGAGAAAAAGGCGCGAGGCAATCGCCGCTAGCAGACCCCCCAGGCAAAACCAACTGGGGGCGACGGCTGACTATATCGCAGCCCGCAACGTTGTGCGCCCTCTTACGTTTGCGATGATCGCTTGGGCTGTCGCCTTCACGGCGCGGTAGTTTCAGAGCAAGACAACGCAGCCACCCGCCGCTCCGATACGTGCGCGACTTCGGTTCGTTTTCCGCGAAAAAGTATAGCAGTTTATTCCTTTAATTTTAGCCGGGACTTGTTCTCCTCCATGAACTTCTTCAAGTCCTCCACCGCCCCCAGGAGCCGGTTCCACTGCTCGTAATAGAGTGTGACCGGAAAGCGTCCCAGGCCGTAGACGCTGACCCCGCCCTTTTCACCCACTTTGAAAATCAGGTCCCCGCTGCGCTTCTTCGTCTCTACTTCTTTTTCCAATTGGGACAATCGGGCTTTCAGTTCTTCATAAGTTGGTTCTGTCATGGGTTCCTCGATGATGAGTTTTTATGTCTATCCCTATAGTAACTTGCTCGTTCCCCACCTCATGCAACCGAACAACGGAAATCTGAATCTAGCCCAGTGCGGGAAAGGCTGTGGCTTGTAAAGGAATGTAAAACCGCCGCCCGAGCCCCGGCAAATCATGCCCACGCTGTTAGAATAATGGAACTGAGTCTGCATTGCTGTGGCGTTCATTTTTTCAGGAGAACTCATTGTCTATTCAGCGTACAGCCAGAATTTTTGTGTTTTTTTTGATCGCCAGTTCTCTTCGGATGATTGCCTCTGCCCAGCAGACTCAACCTCCGGATGACCCAAAGCCACAAGCGCAAAGCACGCCCGCTGGAACGGCTGAGAAGCCGAAGGATACGGATCCCAAGGCGCAGGGAGCGCCGGTTCCCGCGAACACCGACAAGAATTCGCAGGGCAAGAATGCGGGCACGTCAAATGACCGGCTTTTCTTCGCATTGCCGAACTTCTTGACCTTGCAAAATGCAGGCCAGGTTCCGCCGCTCACCTCGGGGCAGAAATATAAAGTGGTGTTCCGGAGTTCATTCGATCCCGTGCAATACGCGTGGTACGGATTTTTGGCGGGTCTGAGCCAAGCGGAGAACAGTGAGCCCGGTTATGGTCAGGGCGCGGAAGGTTATGCCAAGCGTTATGGGGCGGCTTTTGCCGACGGCACTATCGAAAACTTCATGACGGGGGCGGTTTTTCCTTCGCTACTGCATCAGGATCCGCGCTTCTTTCAGTCCGGCAAAGGTAGCTTCGCTCACCGGAGTGAGTATGCGGTGAGCCGAATCTTTGTCACCCGGACCGATTCAGGGCACTCCCAATTCAACTACTCTGAAATCGTGGGCAGCGCACTGGCGGCGGCAATCTCCACCAACACTTATCATCCGCGATCCTTCATCACGACGCGTTACGACCCGACCACGGGCATGTTGACTTCTATTCACAATGACTCCGATCGCACTTTGTCGAACACGCTGAGCGTTTGGGGAACGCAGGTGGGATACGACACCATCACGATTGTGGTCAAGGAATTCTGGCCCGATATTCATCGCAAGATGACCCACAAGCATAAGAGCGATGTAGCGCCGACGGGCGGCCCCAATCCCTAAGCCGCCCTACCCAGCGCTGAGGGCAGTCCTAACATTAATGTTAGACGCAGCCTACGGCTGAGCAGCTTCCGGTTTGAAGATAACGCCCTGGCTGGTTTTGCTGTTCATAACCACGCGCATGGGCGCATCGAAGCACAAGTGGCGAACGCATCCGTCTTCGTTCACGGAGGCCTGCTCGCTCAGCCACTCCCAGTCCACTGAGCCTTCTCCGGCATCCGGATTCACCGTGAAGTAGCCGATTTGAAACGCGGTAAGGTTTTGAAAGAAGTGACTGCCCTGCGAAGGGGTGACGCGAAAATCGCGGAAGCCCGCTTCCACGATGACTCGTGCGCCAGAGATTTCGTCCCACTCCACCGGAATTCCCAGCCAGGCATCATTCGATCCCCAGCGACCCACTCCAATCAGCAGGTAAGGCCGGTTTTCTGCGTTGAGCAAGCCGTTAAAGTGGGCTACCGCCTTCGCAACTTCCTGGCTTCGGCTACGCTCGAAGCGCTGCGAGTCGACGACCACGACGTCATACAGATTCTCGATGCGCCCGTTGCCCAGCACTTTGCTGCTTTGGCACAGGAGTCGTTGCGGATCAACCTCGCCAACCGACAAGTCCTGGTGATCGCGGGAAAGGGTGAGCGGACGGACTTGCAGGAAGCCGAACTCCGCCACTTCACCGCTTTGCCGCGGCAGGCGTACCGCAAACTCAATTTCCACCGGAATGCCCAGAGCATCCTCGCCGGACTTCACCAGCGTCTCCAGAATCGTTGCCAGGGGAAACAATCCGTGCTTGAGCATGGGTGCGAAGCTGATGATGCGAATTCCAGGCCGGCTCACGCCGTCATAGACCGCCTGGTTATCGACTGAGTAAGTGGAACCGACGGCGGGCAGCGTGCCGTCCGACTCCGCCGAATCGAGGCCAAAACGCATCTCGTGCAGATGCCCGGGACGGCCTTCTGGAAGGCCATTTAACGAGAGCGCCCAAAACTCCGTTTGCGAATTGGCAAGGATGTCGTCCACCGAAGAGAATTGCAGTAGATTCTGCGGATAGCGCGGGCAGAAGGTCAGACACTTTCCGCCGTCGACCACTGCCCGGCCCAATCCCAAAGCCACAGCGGCAATTCCATCGGCGAACGTCATCGGGGGGACGGGATAGAAATTGTGCGAACGGACCACGCCAGAAAAATCAGGATAGAAGCGCTGCTCGTGCACCGAGCCCACCAGTTGTTGGACGATAACCGCCATCTTTTCTTCTTCCAGACGGTACGGAGTAGCTCGCACATAGGCCTTGGCATGGCGGCTGAAAGTGGAGGCATAGACGCGCTTGATGGCGTCAATCAGTTCCGCCAATCGCACGGCAGGATCGGCCGACTGATTGCCCAGCATGAAGGTTTCATATACTCCGGTGAAAGGCTGGTATTGAGAATCTTCGAGCAGGCTGGAAGAGCGCACGGCGAGCGGATATTCCACCTGCTCCAGGAAGGCTTTGAGGTCTGCCTGCAACTGTGCGGAAATAGGAGCTGCCAGAAATTTCTGCAGAATCTCGTCATCGTCCTCGCATTGCAACGCGAAATCCAGCAGGTTGTTCTCTGCCATGAATTGATCGAACGCATCCGTGGCCAGGACCAGAGCCGGCGGCACCGCGATGCGAATGCCGGGAAACCGCCGCGCAATGCGATTCTTGCGCAGGAGATGGCGCACGAATGCGAGCCCGCGCGCCTTGCCTCCCAGCGATCCGGCTCCGATTCGCAGAAAACCCGATTCCGAAGGCTTGAACGTATCGGCGTTGAAGTCGCCGATCAGCAGTTCACTTTGTTCGCGGCGGTAATCATTGATCGAGTCGATCAGGTCGCTGCGCAGGTGCTCCGGACCGGAAAAATCGGACACCTTGCGCGGCCGCAGCTTGGCGGCTAAAGCAAACTCGGTTCGCGCCATGAGCCAATGGGAAAAGTGGTTGCTCTGGGCGTGATAGGTGAGGCTTTCGGGCGGAACGGTTTGCAACTGTTCTTCCAGTTCATTCAAATCTTTGGCGCGGCCGACTTCCTTCAGATCCGGCAGACGAAAAACGAAGTCGCCAAAACCAAACTGCTCGGTGAGAATGCGGCGCAGATCTTTTAGCAGAGTGGGCGAACGTTTGCGCAGAAACGAATACCCCGCCGCGAGCGCCCGCGGCCGAAATTCTGTGCGGCTGGTCTGCAGAACTACAGGCACATCCGGCACCATTGCTTTCATCAGGCGGGCGAGCTCAAAACCAGCCTCAGGACTCAGTTTGCCTTCCCAGGGGAACTCCACGTCCGATACCAGACCGATGAGGTAATCGCGATACTCCTGCACTAACTGGGCCGCATCCTCAAAGTTCGAACTCAGCAGAATTTTTGGGCGGGCCTGCATCCGTACCAGCTTGTGAGCTACGTTGATGCCTTCCTGGATGACCCGCCTCGACTGCTTAATCAGTTCGGTGTAAATGACGGGCAAGAATGACGAGTAGTAACGGATGTTGTCTTCCACCACCAGCAACACCGGCACTCCCATCGCCCGCGTGTCGTGCAAGACGTTGCGCTTATCCTCGATGTACTTGACGATGGCGATCAGAATGCGAGCGTTCCCCTGCCAGAGGAAAATTCGCTCGAGATCGGTGACGGGATTGCGGCTGATGAAGTTCTTCACTTCCCGATAGTCGTACGCCAGCACGACTACGGGAACATCCAGTCCCGCACTCTTCACTTCGCGCGCCAACTGCGCGGCGCTCATATCGCCCACCGCGAGGTTGGTGACAATCAAATTGAAGCGCGGCTGCGAACGGGCTAGGTCCAGCGCCTCGGCGCAGCTCGAAACATGAGTGATGCCCGGAATCTGTTGCAAGTTCAGTTCGAGCGATTCGTCGATCAACAACTCATTGAGACGGCCATCTTCGCGAAGGATGAAAGAGTCGTAGAGGCTGGAGACCAGAAGGATGTTCTGCACCTTGAAGGGCATCAGGTTGTCGAAACCTTCAAGGCGGGCTTCGGCATCGAGGAGGGGCTCGGTGATGGGACGGGTGGTCATCAGGAGTTACTAACAGCTAATCATACTCGTGACGATAGCCCAATACTCATGTGGGGACAGCCGCCCTCGGCTGTCCAGTCTGTGCGAAGCTCGATAGGGGTAAGGCATTTCCGTCTAGGAAAAAAGACGCTCCAAGTCGCGTGCGCCATGAACGACGCGAAGTACGAATACTTCCTCATCGTCGAACCGGTAGAAGAGCAGATGCTTGGGAAATCCGGAGACCCTCATTCGCCGTACGTCTTGCAGTTCAGGGGAACGAAATGTGCACGGCGCACGCGCAGCCGGGCGGCTGACGATAAAGACACAACTGACGTGACCTCCTTCTGCCAGCGCCCGGCCAATCGCCTTCCCGACTGAGCGGCGTACCAATCAGCCTGCTCCAGGATTCGGCGATGGCCGCATCGCTGAAGACGAGCCGACGCTTCCTCATCAACGGCGGGCGCGCTCACGGAGCGCTGGGATCAGGCCCCTGCGGCGAATTTCGGCAACAGGGATTTCAATTTTCTGTCCCCGAGCAGCGGCGACGAGTTCCTGCTCGAGATTGCCCAAGCGGCGTTCCTTGTCCTGACGAATCAACTCGCGGACGTACTCGCTCGGGGTGCCCCAGTCGCCGGTAGCGACTTGCCCTTCCACATATTCTTTGAGAGCTTCGGGGAGCGAGATGTTCAGTGAGGCCATCGGCATGGCTTCATAATATGACAGTTTATGAAGGTATGCAAAAGTCTCGACCCGGGAGCTGGAGATCGGAAGAATGCTCCGGACCTTGACGGGATCAGGTTGTCGAGGAGTGGCTCGCCTGCTATTCCTCGTAAAGAACTTGCGGGGTGGACGATTTATCCACCCCGCATCGTTACAGCCTTCAGCAAACGCGGGCGAGGGCGCCCGCGCTACATAAAGCGACTACACCAGGCCCTGATCCAGCATCGCATCGGCCACTTTCAGGAAGCCGGCGATGTTGGCGCCGTTCACGAGGTTGCCGGGCGTGCCGTATTTCTCGGCCGTTTCGTAGCAGTTGCGGTGGATGGAGATCATGATCTTGTGCAGTCTGTCATCCACTTCCTCGCGTGTCCAGGAAATGCGCGCGCTATTTTGCGACATCTCCAGGCCAGACGTGGCCACGCCGCCCGCATTCGCCGCCTTCGCCGGACCATAGAGAATCCTGGCCTCCAGGAACAGCTTGGTTGCCTCCAGCGTGCTTGGCATGTTGGCGCCTTCTGCGACCACCTTGATGCCATTCTTCAGCAGGTTCGCCGCATCCTTCGCGGTGATCTCATTCTGCGTGGCGCTGGGGAAGGCGCAATCCGCCTTGATGTTCCACAGCGGGTTGTGCTCCAGCTTTATGTCCGTGGGCATGAAGATCGCCTTCTTGTAGCGGTCCGCATAGTCACGAATACGCCCGCGCTTCACATTCTTCAGCTCCAGTACATAGGCCAGCTTCGCGCGATCGATGCCGTCCGGATCGTAAATCACACCGTTCGAATCGGACACGGTGACCGGCTTCGCCCCAAAGTCGAGCAGCTTCTCAATCGTGTACTGGGAGACGTTGCCGCTGCCGGAGACCAGGCAGAGTTTGCCTTCCAGAGAGTCTTTCTTGCTCTTCAGCATTTCACTGGCGAAATACACGCAGCCATAGCCGGTGGCTTCCGGACGAATCAGCGATCCGCCCCAGTTCAGCCCTTTGCCCGTAAGCACGCCGGTGAATTCATTGCGCAGCCGTTTGTACTGGCCGAACAAATAGCCGATTTCGCGTCCGCCCACGCCGATGTCGCCGGCGGGCACGTCCGTGTCCGGACCAATGTGGCGCTGCAGTTCGGTCATAAAGCTCTGGCAGAACCGCATCACTTCGTTGTCGCTCTTCCCTTTAGGATCGAAATCCGAACCGCCCTTGCCGCCGCCCATGGGCAGCGTGGTGAGTGAATTCTTGAACACTTGCTCGAACGCCAAGAACTTCAGGATGCCAAGATTCACCGAGGGATGGAAGCGCAGGCCGCCCTTGTAAGGCCCGATGGCGCTGTTCATCTCGATGCGGAAGCCGCGGTTGACTTGAACATTCCCTTGATCATCCGTCCAGGGCACACGGAACATCAGCACGCGCTCTGGTTCGACGATCCTGTCCAAAATGCGGTTTGACTGATACTCGGGATGCTTTGCCAAAACGAGCCGCAGAGAATCAAACACTTCCCGGACAGCCTGATGAAACTCAGGCTCGGCGGGGTTCTTCGCCCTTACGCTAATCATTACGTCTTCAATGTAGTCGCCCGGAGCTTTAATTCCGGGCGAAGTCAGAGTGCCAGAAGTCATAGTCCTACCTCCGTAGGTATGTCATGTACTAAGCCGCTATAATTCTGCGCTTCTTCCTGCAACATACAAATGACGGGGAGCACTGCTCGGGGTGATCATTGTCACGCAGCATTCATTCCTTGGAATCAGAGGGTTACAGCCAACTCCAGTTGTGCGGAGGAGCCCCCCGCCATTGAAAAGCATACGCCTTCCGCCTTTGCAAACCAATAATTGCCTCTCGCTCCGGTAGTGGTACAGTTTGGTTCGTTGGACATCTTTCAGAAGGCGTCATCCCGAGTTCGGCGCAGTTCAGCGAATAGATTGACCAGTGACAATCTGAGGAGTAGTGTTTCTGACAATTTCGGCAATGCGTGGCCGATTGGCCTGAGGTTCAGGAGGACAGATAGCCGTGTTTTGTTCCGGTTGTGGCAACAATGTATCCGTTGGTGAGAGGTTCTGCGCAGTATGCGGAAAAGAAGTGGATGTAGACTCAGCGCCTGCCCCTGCACTTGGACCACCTTCAGAGGGCACGATTTTCCCAGCGCAAACCAGCGGCAAAGCGGTCGCCAGCCTGGTTTTCGGTCTTTTTGTCTTCGCCTTTCCACTGTCGATCCTGGCGGTGATATTTGGTCATCTCTCGGTTTCCGAGATCCGCAAAAGCGCAGGCCGGCTTAAAGGCGAAGGCATGGCGATTGCAGGACTTGTCTTAGGCTACGTTGGATTGGCGATAATTCCGGTGATCCTGATCATTGCCGCGATCGCGATTCCAAATCTGCTGCGCGCCAGGATGGCGGCAAATGAATCGTCGGCTGCGGCCTCGGTAAGCACGTTGGTCCGAGCGGAAGTTGCTTACTCTTCGTCCCATCCCGAGACCGGCTTTACCTGCAGGCTTTCCGATCTGGCTGATGCTGGATTGATCGACTCGCGATTGGCGAGCGGGCAGAAGGACGGATATGCCTTTGAGTTGCTGGGCTGCCGCGCAGCCGCCGACGCTGCCGCCAACACGGAGTATCGGGTCGTCGCCTATCCCGTGGTCCGGGAGCAAACGGGGACGCGAGCTTTTTGCTCCGACGAGGCGGCTGTTATAAAGTTCGATCGTGCGGGCTCAGCTCAAGATTGCATGGCGAATAAGTCGACTTTGCAGTGAGCAGCGGAATCTCTGATCAACTGGAGGAATGGAATGTTCTGTACGCAATGCGGGGCCAATAACGCGGACGGCGCAACTGCTTGCGCACAGTGTGGCCGGAATTTACAGCCGGGGCCTTCCCTTTCAGGCCAAGCGCCTCCGATAGTTCAGACGCCTGCTGTCTACGTGCCGAACTATCTCGTCTTCGCGATTCTGGCCACAGTGCTCTGTTGTCTGCCCGCGGGCATTCCGGCCATCGTCTATGCCGCGCAGGTTAACGGCAAGTTGCAGGCTGGGGACCTAGCGGGAGCACAGGCCGCCTCCAAGAACGCGAAGATGTGGTGCTGGATTTCGTTTGGCCTCGGATTGGCGTTCTGCTTAGTCTACGGGCTGATTTTCGCCGCAGGAATCATGAGTCACATGAACCGTTAGAGCAACCACCTGCCTTATGGCATACTCTCGAAAACACCGACTGCTCGCCGTAACGCTTGCCGTTCTTGCGGCGGCAATGCTGCTGGATTTTTTCGATCCAGCCACCTCCGGCGTGTTCCCACCCTGCCCGCTGCGATATCTTACGGGCTGGTATTGTCCGGGCTGTGGCTCGTTGCGCGCCCTCCATCAGTTGCTGCATGGGAATTTGAGTGCGGCCTGGGCGCTGAATCCGCTGACGATTCTGTTGTTGCCCTTTCTGGCGTATGGAATCGCCTCTTATGCCCTCTTCGAAATTCGCGGGCGACATTTGCCCAGGCTCTTCTTGCCGGCTGTGTGGATCCGCGCGCTTTGTGCCGTGATCATTCTGTTTGGCATCGCGAGGAATATTCCCTTCCATCCTTTTGACTGGCTGGGCCCAACAGGAAGCGCCCTTCGCTAAACGTGGGCGCGTTAATTCTTGCGGCAGTCTTCACAAACGCCGTAGATCTGAAAGGTGTGGCGGGTCGTCGAGTAATTGTGCCGGCGTCCGATTTCTTGTTCCAACTGGTCGACCTCGCGGGAAAAAAACTCGACCGAACTGCCGCACTCGGTGCAGACCATGTGGTGATGGCTGCGCCGGTTGTACTGATGCTCGTAGCGGGAGATGCCGTCGTGGAAGGCGACCTCGCTGGCCAGTCCGCACTCGGCCAGCAGCTTGAGCGTGCGGTAAACCGTGGTGTATCCGATGCCGGCGTCTTTCTTCTGCACCAGGCGGTGCAGTTCGTCGGTGGAGAGGTGGTCGCGGGTTTCCAAAAATGAGCGCAGAATCGTATCGCGTTGCGCCGTTTGCTTCAGGCCAACGCGCTTGAGATGCCGGTGAAGGATTTCCTGCGCCTCGCGGACCATCTCGCGCGAGATGGAAGGCTGATCGTCGATGCGCTTTTGGAGGATGCGCTTCTGGAGCATGAAGGGTCAGGATAGCACTGGGCATCTTGAAAATGAAATTCATTTTCACTTGGACATGGGTGCGGCTGCGGCAGGACAGGGATTAGGTTCTGGCCCTGCCGCGCGCGTCTCTCCCATCGGATTGCTGCGCTTGCCAGCCTCCGGCACTGTGTGGTCTGACCAAGAGCGGATACCCCTACCCATCTCGCGGTATAGGACTCATCACGTTAGCGCGAAATTCACTTCTGATCCCGCAGGATGAATGACTTAGAGGCAAGATCCTCGGGACAAAGGAGTTACTTGCGCTGGCCCACCCCGAATTTTTGTCCACACGGCGTCCGACACGATGATCGCCGGTTGGGGCTGTGGATGGCAAGGTTAGACGTCACAGTCTGGGCGAAATATTTTTGCGTCAAACCGTTCTTTTGGATTACTTCAGCCGTAACCCGCCGACTACGTCCTGGCTGGTGATTCCGTTGCTGGTGTCCATCCAGGCGGCGTAGAGAGTAGAGCCGACCCAGGTGTTGCCGGTGTAATCGCCCATGTAGGTGCCGCCGGAGCCGTCGTTGTTGGGGTTGGAGAACGCGCTGGTGAGTTGCCAGTTGGTGCCGAAAGTTGCGCCGCCGTTGGTGGAGACTGCGGCGAAGGCCTGATAGCTGAGATTGGCGGGATCGTTGCGGCGGTCGAGCCAGCTCACGCCGACCACGCCCGTGGCGCTGACGGAAAGCCACGGGAAGAACTGATCGTGAGTTGCGGTGGACGGCGCGACAGGCACGGGCTTCGACCATGTGGTGCCGCCATCTTTGGAGCGGACGACCTGGACTTGCATGTAAGTGCCCGTCCAGTTGTACATCGCCACATAGAGGCTGCCCGCGTTTGGACCTGTGCTGTTGTCGATGCCGATCACGGGAGTGTTGCGAACGCCCTCGTGAGTGTTGGGCAGGGTTCCTTCATAACCACAGGCACAGCCTCCTGTGGTAAGTGTGACCGCTGCCATGGTCTTTGGTTTTGACCAGGTATTGCCCCCGTCCGTGGACTTGGAGAACACCATATAGGCCGTGCTGTTGCCGCATCTGTTTGTCACTCCGGCGCCGGGGCAGTACTGCCATGTCAAGTACACGGTGCCATCTTTGCCGATCGCCATATTGCTGAACTCATCGGACGATTGGATCTGCTGCCAAGGGGTAACAGCCGTAGTTTTCCAAGTCGTGCCGCCGTCAGTGGAGTGGGCCACTACTAGCCGGGTGCCGGCGCAGCCCGGGAAACACGAATATTCAGTCACTGAAAGGTATAGGTTGTTGAGGCGGGGGCTAGCGAAATTGGTGTCAATCGCAAGCTGCGGCGCGTCGGGACTGATGAACGGGGATTGTGCAGTCACTCTGGCCGGCGCACTCCAACCGATGCCGTCCAAAGATTTTTGAAAGCCGATTAGTCCAATGCCCACGTTGTCGTTGTTGGCGTAGTAGCCGATGATATAGGCCGCGCCGTTGCGGTCGTAGGCGACAACGGGGTCTATAATGGGCGTGTAAATGTACATTGGCCTCATGCAGATGGGATTGCCCCAGGTAGTGCCACCGTCCGTTGAAAGGAAGGATCCGGGCCCGCAATCGGTGTCCGCTCCGACGAGCATGCTCGTTGGGGAGATCGGATCGACGGAGATAGAGGCATCAGTTGCTCCGCTCTGCGACACCTGCGTGGGTGAGAGCACGCACGGCGCAGGCGAACAGGTGAGCGGTGCAGACTGACTCCAGCCGAACGAAGTCGAGACGAGGAAAGCAAGGAGGCCGATCAGAAGGGTTGGCTTCATAAACATTGCCCCGTCGGTCCGCTTGTGCAAATCCCGAACACATCGAGTTCGCCGTTTGTTGGTGATAAGGTTTGGTACGTTCCTATATAAACCCGCCCTTTGAAGACGGTGGGTGGGAGGAATTTCGTAGGAGTGTTGGCGCTTAGTTTCGTGCCGCTGTTGTAGAGCTCCAAATTGTTAACCTTGGTTGCGTCGTAAGCGTGGAGAACCGCGCCCGTCGAGCTACCGTTGCATGCAGGGCTGGAGCCGCCGCTGTTGGCTGAGTTGCTGTTTTCGACTGCCCACAGGATGCCGTTCGTGTTGGACGAGGTAGCCGAGATCGACGGCGTGGGCACTGGCGTGCAAAACAGGGTTGAGGTTGAATAGTTGGGAGATCCATTCCCGTTGGTGTCTACTGGGATAGGTCCGGTGGGGGTCAGGTTGTACTGATTCAGTGGGCCGGGCGCCACGCTCCTATCGAGAAAGGTTATTGTGAACAACACCTCTTTCGTAATATTCGGGCTGGTTCCCCACTCGTAGTAAGCCGGGCTGCTCCAATAGCCCTGTTGCCCGTTTCCGGTCCGCGTGAGTTTGGTGTTTGCCTTCTGGACCATCAGGTCGCCCGTGGGGTTGTAGCCGGATAGGTTGTCGCGGTCTGTCACCCAGAGATACCCTAGCTTTTCTGCATTGATCATCAGATTCAAGTGAGTACCTACCGTGACGTCCGAGGGAAGGAGCATCACGCCGCCCGAGCCGAAATCCGTGTCGTGGCCGCAGCGGGTGCTCTGATCGGAGGGGGTGAAATACGCAGTGGAGCCGCTTGCTATGCTGAGTGCCCCAATCGAGTTGGTCGAGTTGACGGTTAACTTTAACAAGCTATCGCCGTAGTCGACAGTGGCGCCGGTTGTGTTGGTTACATCGAAGGTTCCATCGGCGGTGGGAACGTAGATGTATGTGTTTCCATTTCGAGTCTCAGCGGCCAGCCCCTCGCCGGCCTCCCAAATGCCTCCACCAGTGCCGAAGGGTGCGGTGTTGAAAACGGCTCCCGTTACCTGCGCCAACTGCTGCGAACCGTTTACTGCGTACCCCAGGACCCATCCGTTCGAGTGCGTGGCGCCATCGTACATGGAAAATCCAATGTAAACGATGTTGGTGCCATTCACGTTGAGCAACAGTAAGCCGGGCCGCTGCAGCTGCCTGGAAGCGGTAAAGTTGACCGTCCCGCCAGTTCCGGTCCCAGTTTGACATTGACCTGCGGGCGGGTTTTGGGGTCCTGGGTAGGAGGCCACAATCTTTATTGGCCCCCCGAACTTCTCACTCCCGTTGCCGAGATCGATGGCATGTAGCCAGGTGGAAACCGCCTGATTCGAATCAGAGACCGCGGAAGCAACATAGATCGTATTGCTGGAGGTGTCGATTACGGGAGTGCCAGTCACGCCGATGTCCGGGTAAAGAGCACTGCCCGAATTGCAGCCCGAGTATATCTGCATCTGGCAGTTGACAAATGTACCTCCGCTCACAGCAGTCGCTGCCAGGTTGACCGACCAGAAAGCGCTGGAGGCAGCTCCTGTCGCGTCAAAGGCATATAACCAGTCGTCCTCCGTGGCAACGTAGATGACATCCGCTGGAAAAATAATGTTGCAATGCGTCGGCGGCGGAATTTGGTTGCATGCCGTGATGAACTCTTGGCTAACGGCAAGCGGCTGCGCGTAGATTTGCCCAGTGACCGCATAGGTGAAGACCTTGCCGAAGGTTGCGGTATTCACGTTGCCCGTAGTCAATATGTTTTCGTTAAGCTGCCTTCCGGTGCGGCCAATGTCGTTTTGGCGGGTGAGCACGTTTTGCGCGCTGGAAGTTGCAACAATAATCACGATGAACAGACCTGCGGCTAGGACTGAGAGGTGGCGGGTAGAGTTTCTCACGGCATCTCCTTCGGGGGAAGAAGAGGCAACATCATGTCACGGAGTGGGGAGGGCGTCAACGTGAAAGAAGTTGCGGTAATGCTGCCAGTTTGAAGCGAGACTCGCACCAGGGGGCCTTCAGGTATGCTGCCGAGAGCAGGTAGAGTGCGCAGCCTTTAGCCGCTCCGCCGTGACGGGCACACCCCAGCGGCTCAAAGCCGCCGTTGATTTGTGCAGTACTTACGGCGCGGCTCGAAGCCGCGCCCTTTCAAAACGGTAGCCGAGGGCGACTCGAATTGGCTTGACGCTGATCCTATTTGTCTCACGGGCATGAATCCTCCTACAATCAAGTCTCTTCATGAGCACTTTTACTGCAACCGGCGTCCCTGCATCCCGGCGTTCCTCTGGGTGGCGCATTCTCTTTTGGCTGCTGGCGATTCTGCTGCTGGCGGTTGCCGGAGTGTTGGCTTACGCCTACATCATCACGCGCTCCGCCCTGCCCCAACTGGATGGAAACCTTTCCGTAAAGGGTTTATCGGCGACGGTGAAGGTCACGCGAGATGGACATGGAGTTCCCGCGATCGAGGCCGCAACCCTGGAGGATTTATTTTTCGCTCAGGGCTACGTGACGGCGCAGGACCGGCTGTGGCAGATGGACGTGATGCGCCGCTTTGGCGCCGGTGAACTCTCCGAGATTCTGGGCGAAGATACGCTTAAGATCGACCGCGAGCAGCGCATCCTTGGACTGCGCGCGGCGGCGAAAAAATCTATCGGCATGGCGAGCCCTCGCGATCGCTCCTACTTTGACGCCTACGCCCGTGGCGTGAATGCCTTTATCGAAGCGCACGCAAACGCGCTTCCGATTGAGTTCCATATTTTGAAATACCGGCCGCAGCCCTGGCAAGCTGAGGATTCCATCGTCATCGCGAACCAGATGGTGAAGGACCTCAACTTCTACGCTTTCGGAGACACGTTCGCGCGAGAAAAGATTTTGGCCAAGCTGGGGCCTGAGCTGACGGCCGATCTATACGTGAACCGGTCGTGGCATGACCGTCCTCCGACTGTAATGCGGGAGGATCTCAGCGATCAGCAGAACCAGGGCGACTCCGGCGACAAGGATGATGACGATGACGAGGATGACGATTCCGGCCCGGACAATGCGGTAACGCAGCGCACCGGTGCGGTCGAAATCTGGGCGCAACACGCGCCCGAAGCGGTAAACGGATCGAATGACTGGGTGATCTCGGGAGCGCACACGGTCACGGGCAAGCCTCTGCTCTCAAACGACATGCACCTTGGGCACCAGATGCCGAACCTGTGGTATGAGGCGCATCTCAAGTCGGGCAGCGTAGATGTTGCGGGCGTGACCTTGCCGGGAATGCCCTACGTCATCGTTGGACATAATCAGCGCATTGCGTGGGGCTTCACTAATGTGGGGCCTACCGTGGCAGATGCTTTCATCGAGACCTTCAACGCGCAGGGTACATACCAGACGCCGCTGGGCTGGCGGCAGCCGGAACATCGGCAAGAGGTGATCCATGTCAAAGGGAAACCAGATGTTACCGTCGATGTAAAGATAACGCGGCACGGGCCCATTATTTCGGAACTGATGCCGGGCGAGTCGCGGCAAGTGGCGTTGCGCTGGACGCTTTACGATGGCCTGCACATGCCGTTTTTCGATGTCGACACGGCGCAGAACTGGGAAGACTTCCGCAAGGCATTTGGGCAACTCGATGCGCCCGGGCAGAACGTCGTCTACGCAGACGTGGACGGCAACATTGGCTACCAGACCACTGGCCACATTCCGATTCGTGCGGCGGGCGATGGCAGTCTCCCGGTCAGCGGCGCCGACGATGCCCACGAATGGACCAGTTACATTCCGTTCGACAAGCTGCCGCGCATCTACAATCCTGCCTCTGGAGTCATCGCCACCGCGAACGGTCGCATCACGCCGGATGACTATCCCTATTCCATCAGCGCGGAGTGGGAAGCGCCGTGGCGCACCGCCCGGATTTATCACGTGCTGGAATCTGGCCGAAAGTTTGCCGCCGCGGACATGCTTGCGCTGGAAAATGATGTTCAGTCGGAGAACGATCTCTTCGCCGCCGAGCGCTTTGTGTACGCCGTCGATCATGCTGCCAAGCCTTCGGAGCGGGCAAGGCAGGCTGCGGATTTCATGCGCAACTGGGACGGGCGCATGGTCGGGTCATCGACTGCGGCGACCATTGCCGTGCGCTCCGGTCAAGAACTGACGCGACTGCTGCTCGAAACCCGCCTGGGATCGGCGCCGGAGGATCCGAAGCGGCAGGAAACAGCATTGAGTTGGAAGACCTACCACTGGCAAATGAGAACAGTGTGGCTGCAGAATGTCATGCTGCATCAGCCCAAGCGCTGGTTGCCGGAAAAGTATCCCAACTACGATGAACTCCTCACCGCCGCCGTGGAGGCTGCGGTGAATAGTTCGGATGCGCCAAAGGATTTAGGATCGTGGCATTGGGGCCGCGTCAACGCAGTTACCATTGAGCACCCCGTCCTGGGAAAAATCCCTGGCCTGCAGCGTTGGACCGCGCCGGGAATCAAGGAGCAATCTGGCAGCGGCTACACGGTCAAAGCCGTGACCCGCCATCACGGACCATCAGAACGCTTCACCGCCAACCTCGCCGACCTCGATCAATCCACATTGAACACGGTTACCGGCCAAGGCGGAAACTTCCTCAGCCCTTACTACATGGACCAATGGAAGGCTTGGTACGAAGGCTCGACGTTCACGTTGCCCTTCACGTCTCCCGCAGTGGAAGCGAGCGGCACGCACCGGCTGACGATGGAACCTGCGCCTTAAAACGTGGAACTGCAGGACAAGACGATCAGAAAAAATCGACAGCTTTAACGTCTGTGACCACACCGGTGACCACTATGGTTCCGGTGGAGATAAAGTCGTTCTCCAGCAAAGTATCGGTCAGCGTGTCGTACACGCGGAGGTGGCCGCCCTGGGCAACGTACTCCACGTAGCGCGTGCTGAAGCTTTGCAGGCCCGTCACATCCCCATTGTCCGCCGGAATCAACACACTCCCATTGAGTGTGTTGTAAATGGAGAGGCAGCCGCGCACTTCTCCGGTGACATTGTTGACGTTGCCGATGGTGGTGCACGCCTGCGAGCCGATAAATAGCTGGCCATTCAAGCCCATGTCGATGCGGTCGTGGTAGCCGTCGGTGATGACGGCACTGCCCGTGACGGTCATGGAACCAATATCCACGAAATCGAGACGTCCGCAGCTTGTGGCTGCCGTGGTCTCTCCCGTGCATTGGCTATTGGTTGGCGAATTGCCGGCCACGTAGAGGGTTGAGCCGCTCATAAATCCGATCGTTGCGCCGTCCACAGGAACCGCCGCTCCGGCTGTCGGCGGAGTCGTGCCGAGGTTCAGAAGCTGCACGCTGGCCTGCGTTCCTCCGCACTCGGCGCCGCAATTCAAGATATACGCGCTGCTTCCGTTGATGATGCCGTACACGGGACGGTCAAACCCCGGCACGCTCACGGTTACCGGACTGCCAGTATTCAGCAGAAGCGGCGAGACAATGGTGACCGAATTCGAGTCGTTGCTGAAGACCAGAAGCTGGATGCCGTTTGCATTCGCTAC
>CZKH01000025.1_pt1 | contig 45239 bp, 47 predicted proteins | sample 682611 | NCBI WGS metagenome assembly CZKH01 (sample SAMEA3539301, study PRJEB10725) | soil metagenome | biome: tundra; feature: field; material: soil | place: USA | collected 2010-05 | depth 0.15 m | reverse complement strand
CCAGCTTTCCGACCAGCTTTCCGACCAGCTTTCCGACAAACGTTCAGCGCCGCGCCCCTTTCGCCCTCGGCCACTTCGCCACTACCGTCGTTGAAATCCCGCCGCGCGGACGGAAGTCGCCCTTCACTTCGGCCCACACCGGCTTCGCCCATCGCACCACATCTTCGAGTACCTGGTTCACCACGTTTTCCTGAAAAATTCCCAGATTACGGTAGGACTGCAAATATTCTTTGTACGATTTCAGTTCCAGACACGCTTTATCGGGCTGGTAGCGCAGCGTGATCACGCCAAAATCCGGCAGCCCCGTCTTCGGACACACCGAAGTGAACTCCGGATCGTCGATGACAATTTCATATCCCGGAAACTGGTTCGGCCAGGTTTCAATCTCGGGAAATTTGGCGTCCAACCCGGCGGCGGCGTGCTCGGGCGTATAGCGGCGTGGTTTTGGCATAAAGATATTGTAGCGGTTGCCCTGCGGATCCGGCGCCGCTCATCGCCGCTCATGCCGCATCCACACCATCCCTTAGCCAGTTTCGGGCATCCGCCGCTCACATGCCGCATCAAATCATGCAACGGCTTGGGCAGACGGCGCTCTTTCGCACCCGTCCGAGTGGTAAATTAATCCTTGCAGTTGTCCTCGCCGCACCCTGAAAGATAACCGGTTGGCAGCAACCAACAATTCGAATGGACGACCAGCTTCGCGTAAGGGCCGCACCTGGCTCGTGGTCGGCGTAGTCGCGGCACTGGCGACGATCCCACTTTTCACTCACTCAGCGCCGCTGAAGGTTCGCACCACAACCGTGGAGCGCAGTTCCATCCGCAGCCTGATTTCCACCAACGGCAAAGTGGAACCCATACAAAATTTCGAAGCCCACTCCCCGGTCGCAACTACTGTGCAGCGTTTGCTGGTGAAAGAAGGAGACCACGTCCGCAAAGGCCAGCTTCTTTTGCAACTCGATGACGCCAGCCTGCGCAGCCAGGCGGCCCGCGCGCAAGCCCAGATGAAGGCCGCCCAGGCCGATCAGTCTAACCTCACGACCGGCGGTACCCGCGAAGAAGTCCTCACACTCGATGCTCAACTGATTAAAGCCCGCAGCGCGCGCAACGATGCCCAGCGCAACCTCGACGCGCTACGCCGCCTGCAGCAGCAGGGGGCGGCCTCTGCCGGTGAGGTTCAGCAGGCCGAAGAAAACTTGCAGCGCGCCCAGGCTGACACTACTCTGCTCGAGCGAAAACAGAAAGACCGCTATTCGAAACCCGAGGTCGCAAAAGTGCAGGCCCAGGGCGCCGAAGCGCAAGCTGCCTATGAAGCGGCCGAGGATGCCCTTGGCAAATCCAGCGTGCGCGCGCCTTTCGACGGCATCGTCTACACCCTTCCCGTCAAGCAAGGCGCTTATGTGCAGACCGGGGACCTGCTGTTACAGGAAGGCGATCTCTCAAAGATGCTGGTGCGCAGCTTCGTCGACGAACCTGAAATCGGCCGCCTCGCCACCGGACAGAAAATCGAAGTCACCTGGGACGCATTGCCGGGACGCGTCTGGAATGGCACCGTCAGCACCATCCCCTCCACCGTCAAGCTCCGCGGCGCGCGCAATGTTGGCGAGGTCACCTGTTCGGTCGACAACCACGATCTTCGGCTGCTGCCCAATATCAACGTCGGCGTCACTGTCATCACCGCCGAACATAGCGATGTGCTCACTCTTCCTCGCGAAGCCGTTCGCATGGACGACACCAAGCCTTACGTCTATCGAGTGGTCGATGGCGAACTTAAACGCCGTGATGTGGAAGTCTCCCTGCAAAACCTGACGCAAGTTGAAATCACGGCGGGACTTCCAGAGCATGCGCAGGTGGCTCTCTCCTCCGCTGACACCAAGCCCCTGGTGGACGGCGCCCATGTCAAGGTGGTTCAGTAGCTCATGCAGTCTGTTCGAAGCATTCAGGAAAACTGTTGTCATTGCGAGCAAGCACCGGGTGCTCCATTTCTCGCGTCCTTTGCGAGAAGTGGGAATTTCTTCGCGACCGGCAAACTCCGTTTGATGATCGCCCTCTCGGTCAATACCCTTATCGCATTACTCTCACTCGCACTCCCGCTCGCAGCTGCCTCCGACACACCTCAGGATCTCCTCGCCGCCGGCCGGGTCGACCAGGCCATCCAAACCCTCGAACAACAAATCCACACAACTCCTACTGCGGAAGCCTACAACCTGCTCTGCCGCGCTCATTTCGAACTTGACGCCTGGGACGCCGGAATTCCCGCCTGCGAAAAAGCAGTCTCCCTCGACCCCGCCAACGGTCTTTATCATCTTTGGCTGGGACGAATCTACGGCGAGAAAGCGGATCGTGCCGGATTTATAAAAGCGGCCGTCCTCGCCAAGAAAGTTCGCGTTGAATTCGAGCGCGCCGTCGAGTTGGAACCCAATAATTGGGAGTCCCACACCGATCTTGCCGAGTTTTATCTCGAGGCCCCAGCCATTGTCGGCGGTGGTGACGACAAGGCCCGTGCTCAAGCCGCTCTTCTCTTGCCGCTGAATCCCGGCATGGCGCACTGGGTGCTCGCGCGCATCGCGCAGAAAAATAAAGCCACCGATGCAGCGGAGCAGGAATATCGCTTGGCGGTCGACGTCAGTCACGGTGGTGCCCGCGCCTGGGTGAATCTCGCTGGATTCTATCGCCACACCAATCGCCTCGACGACATGGAACGCGCCCTGCACACTATGGAATCCCGTCCTCTCGATCGACCCGCGGCGTTGATGGATGGCGCCGGAATGTTATTTCGTACGGGACGCAATGACGCCATGGCCACACGCCTGGTGCGCCGCTATCTCGCCTCTGCCACCGTCGAGGAATGGCCCGCCTTCAAAGCCCACTATCTGCTCGGCGAACTGCTGGAGAAACAAGGCGACCACCAGGCCGCCGCCGGCGAATATCGCGCCGCTCTGGCCATGGCCCACAGGTTCGACCGCGCCCAACAAGGCTTACAGCGGGTAGGACGGTAGTCGCAAGTCATTTGGCCGATCCGGCCTGCACGTCGAAACCGTAGCTCCGTAACACATCTGCCATGGCAGGTGTTTTGACGAACGACAAGAACTCCCGCGCGGCTTCTTTATTCTTCGACGAGCGAAGGATCACGCACGCCTGTTCAATGGGCGGATATTCTCCCGCAGGAACTTCGATGTAGCGTCCTTTGCCTTTCATGTTTGGAGATAGAGCCAGCGACAGCGCCACGATGCCCACATCCGCCGCGCCCGAAACCACGAACGATGCGGTTTGCGAAATGTTTTCGCCCAGCACAAACTTGTCTTTTACTTTGTCGTAGATATTTTCCCGCTGCATTGCTGCCACCGCGGCCTGCCCGTAGGGAGCGTGTTGCGGATTTGCGATCGCTATCTTCTTCACCGCGGGATCGAGCAAAGCCTTCATCCCGGAACTGAGATCGAGTTTCGAGCCGCTCGGAACCCAGATCACGATCTTGCCTCGGGCGTATTGGTAGTAGGTTCCCGGCTCAGTGAACCCAGCCGCCTCCAGTTTCTTCGGATAGTCGAGATTCGCGGAAAAGAACGCGTCGAAGGGTGCGCCATTCTGAATTTGCTGGTAGAAGTTTCCCGACGAACCATAAATTGGCGTCACCGTCTTTCCCGTCTCCTTCTGGAATCGGCCGGCAATATCCTCCATAGCGAATTGCAAGTCCGCCGCGGCCGCAACGCTGATTTCCTGGGCGACACATAAATGCGAAAGGCAGCCCACCAACATCATCACGATCAGACTCAGCCTGATGCTCACGGAATTCTCTCCTGACTTACATAGGCCCCGTATAGGAAAATAGATGAAAATACATTATGACCTCCGTGCGCATGGACAAGTGGCTGTGGGCGGCAAGATTTTTCAAGACGCGATCGCTCGCCGCGCACGCCTGTGAACTCGGCCGGATTCAATCCAATCGCCAACCCGCCAAAGCCGCGCGCGAAGTCCGCATCGGCGATATGCTGCGCGTGACCAAGAACGACGATGGCGGCGACTTCGAGATCGAAGTGCTGCTGCTCAGCGACGTGCGCGGTCCCGCCTCAGTCGCGCAGACCCTCTACCGCGAGACCGATGCCAGCCGCGAACTCCGCCAGAAAGTCGCGGCGGAGCGCAAAGCCATGCGGCAGTTCGAAGAGTTACCCGCAGCCCGGCCATCCAAACGCGATCGCCGGAGAATCATCCAATTCCGCGGAAGAGCCTGAGCAATGCCCGTGTGGAGCGGCACTCCTGCCCGCTGCCTTTGACTTCATTCCTCCCGGGGTATAATTGCGCCCACGCATGCCCCTAACCTCTGGCACAAAACTCGGTCCCTATGAAATCCAATCTCCGCTTGGCGCGGGCGGGATGGGAGAGGTTTACCGCGCCCTCGACACTCGCCTCGATCGTACTGTGGCCATCAAAGTTCTGGCCTCACATCTCTCAGCTTCTCCAGAACTGAAGCAGCGCATGGAGCGCGAGGGCCGAGCCATTTCTTCGCTGAACCATCCTCACATCTGCCAGCTTTATGACATCGGTTCGCAGAACGGCACCGACTATCTGGTGATGGAGTTTCTGGAAGGCGAAACTCTGGCCGAAAGATTGCGCAAGGGTCCGTTGCCGCTGAACGAAATTTTCAAGATCGGGATCGGCGTGGCCGAGGCGCTCGCCGTTGCACACCGCCAGGGCATCGTGCATCGCGACCTGAAGCCCGGGAACATCATGCTGACCCAAGCCGGCGCGAAGCTAATGGATTTTGGCTTAGCGAAGCCGATCGGTTTGCCCGCCACGAACACGGGCTCAGGAGCCGCGCCCTCGTTCACCGCAGCCGCCACGCTAAGCGGACCGAGCCCCTTGAGCCCGCTGACCACCGCCGGCACCATTATCGGCACCATCCAGTACATGTCCCCCGAGCAGATCGAGGGAAAAGAGGCCGACGCACGCTCCGACATTTTTGCCTTGGGCACGGTGCTCTACGAAATGCTAACCGGAAAGCGTCCCTTCGCTGGCAAGAGTCAGATCTCGCTGGCGTCGTCAATCCTGGAATCGGACCCGCAGCCCATCACCGCAGTCAAGCCCGAAACTCCGCCCGCCTTCGAGCATGTGGTGACGACCTGCCTGCAGAAAAATCCCGAAGACCGCTTCCTGGCCGCGCACGATATCAAGCTCGAACTGCAATGGATTGTCACGGAACGGCCAGTCGCCGCGGTGGCTGCATTGCCGCCGGCTGTATCGAATAAGCGCGAGCGTCTAGGTTGGGCCGCGGCTGTAGTGGCGGCGATCACCCTCGGAGCACTCGCCGGAATGTTCGTCTTCCGTGCCCCGCAATCGGCGCGCGCACTCCTTACCGTCATCAATCCTCCCGAAAAAAGCGTGCTCAATCTGACCGGAGATTCCGCCGGCCCGCCCGTATTGTCTCCCGATGGTTCGTCAATCGCTTTTGTTGCCACCGGCGCCGACGGCAAAACTGTCCTCTGGCTGCGCCCCATGAACTTGCCCGAGGCTCACGCCATCCCCGGCACCGAGGGTGCGATTTTTCCTTTCTGGTCGCCTGACAGCCACAGCGTGGGATTTTTTTCCGACGGCAAACTCAAAACCATCGATATCGACGGCGGCTCTGCCCAGGTGGTCGCCGACGTCCCCCTCTCCCGCGGCGGCGCTTGGGGAGCCGATGGAACGATTCTGTTCTCCGCAAGCCCCATATCGCCCATGATGCGCGTCAATGCAACCGGCGGAACTCCGGTTGCGATTACCAAGATCGACCTCGCCCGCCACACCTCGCACCGCTGGCCGTTTTTCCTGCCCGACGGCAAGCATTTTGTCTACCTCGCCATTCACCACGATCCCTCCCAATCGGCGAACAACGAGCTCTATTACGCATCGCTCGATGGCCGCGAAAATCGTCCACTGTTCCGCTCGCAGTCGAACGCCATTTACTCCGGAGGATATCTTCTGTTCGCTCGTGGCGACCAGTTAATGGCGCAGCCCTTCGATCCCTCCTCTGGCAAGCTGCGCGATGAACCTCGTACCGTGGCCAAAGGCGTGGAGAACGACGTCAACACCTGGCACATGGACGTCTCTGCTTCCGCCGAGGGATTGCTGGCCTATGCCAACGGCGGCGCTGCCGACGTGCAACTAGTTTGGACGGATCGCCTGAGCAAACAGGTCAGCACCATCGCCGACAAGTTCTCGAATCTGCAATTTGCCATCATCTCCCCGCAAGGAGATCGCGTCGCTCTCCAGATCGATAGCGGAGTGAACGACATCTGGGTTTTCGATCTGGCGCGTGGCATTCGCACCCGCCTCACCTTCGGACCGGTTGCCAACACTTCTCCCGTATGGTCGCCGGATGGCAAGTGGATCGCCTACGCTTCTGCTCGAAACAGTCACTTCAACCTCTACCGCAAACACTCAGACGGCAGCGGCGACGAAGAGCTCCTGCTCAGCGACCCGGAGCAGCAACAAACTTCGACCAACAGTTGGTCGCACGACGGCAAATACCTTTTCTATTCGCGGCGCACCCCGGAGGGTCCCTGGCAGGTTTGGGCCCTCCCGCTCGAAGGCGAACGCAAACCGGCGCTGGTGATCGCGCGAGCCAGCCAGGGGAGCCTTTCTCCCGACGGCCATTGGCTCGCCTATACCTCAGTGAATCCGGTTTGATCGAAGTGTATGTAGTGGCCTTTGGCGGCGGCCAGGGCAAGTGGCAGGTCTCAGCCAACGGCGGAGCGCGCCCGCTGTGGAGCAAAGATGGCAAAGAGCTCTACTACATGGACCGCACTTTCAGTCTTTTCGCCGTACCGGTAAAAGACGCTGGCAGCGCCCTGCAATTCGGCGCCCCTCAATCGCTCGTCAGCAATTGGTCCGCTCCGCAGGTCTTCTATGACATTTCCCCGGATGGCAAGAAGGTCCTACTCGACCGAGTTTCGCAACAGGTCAGCCAAGCCATCACCGTAGTCTCGAACTTCACCGCCGGATTGAAAAAGTAAGAAAGCCCGTGTGGAACGGACGCCCTCGTCCACTGCCTCTGACCTTGACTTTGATTTTGATTTTTGCCGCCGCCAGAGTCTGAGTGTCTCGATTAACCCCATGTCACTCTGACCGGAACTGGAGCGTCAGCGACCGCGGAGTGGGGAGCTTGCTCGGAGCGAAGCCGAATGGCTTGTTACTGCCTGCCCTCCGACACAAACAAGCTCGACACCTGGTAATACGCCGTGTAGGCATACGACTGCCGGTCGTCGGTGAAAAAGATTTCTCGCATGGACAACAGTCCTACGCGGTCTGCGGGCGCCAGTTCCTTAAAAGGTTTCCGGCGTCCGGTCGCGAGGTCGACCTGCTCCAGCCGGTAAGGGATCTCGGCGCGGCGATAAGCCAGCACGGAACGCCCGTCTGCGCTCCACTGCACAAGCACGTCCGCTTCCGTGAGCCCCGGCACCGGCCGCGACGCTCCACCTGCAATCGGATACACGGAGTACATTCCTTCCGATCCGCGCGCCAGAATTAGCTTCCCGTCCCAGGAGAGCCACCCATCGCGAGTCCCTTCCGGAGTCACCGGCTGCGGCGCGCCGCCGCCGATCTTCTGCACACCGATCTCCTGAACACCGATCTCCTGAACATAGAAACGCGTGCCCTTTCCTCGCTCGTTTCCCCCGATGAGCACGCTCTTGCCGTCCCGGAACCACTGTGCGGTCGCGTAGTTCTCGATCTCGCCCCGTGCCAGTTGCTGCGTCTCCCCGGCCCCGGTGGGATAGATCACGAGCTGGGGCGGACGCGATTGCACCACCGCCAGTACCCACTTGCCGTCTGCCGACAGGTCCGCAGGCCATCCCTCCCCGAGCCGTACCACGGGCGACCTGTCGGTCTGCCGCAGGCACACCGCATAGTTAGTTCCGAGCGCGGTCTCGGCGAAAAGAAGCGTTTGCCCGTCTTGCGAGAGCGCCCGCACATGCGACGTATTCAGCCACGAGAGATCTCGATCTTCGCCCGCGCCGGGAGTATGAACCGTGGCTGCGTAGCGGAAGTCTCCGCGCGTCGCCAGCCACCGGCCATCGCGACTCACGTCCTGAATGGTGAGCCCTCCGGGCGCCTGGTAAGCGATGCGCCTCTTGCCCGATAACGTGACCCCGTAGACGGTATAACTTCCGCCGCTCAGGCTCGCCGAAAAAATAACTTCCCCGCCGTCCGGTGACCAGGCGAGCCCGCGCGCGCTCCAGTAGCCTTCCGAAAGCACCGTGTTTTTTCCGCCGAGGTCCACCACGTTCACTGAGCCCCGGTCATCCCACTTCCGCGGATGCTCGAAGTACGCAATCCGATTTCCTTTCGGCGAGACGCGCACATCGGTCATGTAGCCGCTGACCTCGCGCAGTACGTGACCAATTGGAAACTCGAGCCGATCCCTGCCGCCGACCTCGCGGATAATGGCGAGCTGCGATCCCTCCGGCGACCAGTCCGCCTGACGCACCCCATCCTCGATCTTCCGCGGTGCACCGCCGCTCAGCGTCATGCGCGCCAGGGTTCCGGCAAAGAGCCGGTATCCCAGATAACGGGCATCCATGAGGACCGCGAGTTCGCCCTTCGACGAAACGGCTAGCAGGTTCATGCCGGGTGGCCCGAGCGGCTGCGGCTCGGGATAGTCGGGACGCACCGCGAAGATTTGTGGAGTATTGCCCACGCTGGCGGCGCTGTACACCACCGTGTCTTTCTCGCCGGCGAACGCCGCCTGGAAGATGGACTCGCGCCGAAAGTTCAACTGCCGGAAGGCCAGCGGCTCAGGACCGCTGCGGGATCTCGATGCCAGCAGCAGTGCGATCGCAACCACGGCGGCAACCGCACACACCGTGGCCAGTATCCACGCCATTCGCGGCCGGACTGGCCGCCGCACCACGGCCGCAATCGGCGCTGCGATCCGCGAACCGGCTTGGGAGCCGCCCTCCGCGATCCACCGCAGCTCTTTCCAAAGATCACCCGCCGACTGCCAGCGTTCGTCGGGATCCTTCGCCAGGCAAACCCGGATGGTGCGTTCCAGTGCCGGCGGCGTCAGAGGATGCAGCGTGCTGATCGCCTCCGGCTCCTTCTCCAATATTGCCGAGGCCACGCTGAACTCGCTTTTGCCCTGAAACGCGCGCCGCCCGGTCACCATTTCGTACAACACCGCGCCGAGCGAGAAGACGTCACTGCGCGCGTCCGCTTCTTTTCCCTCCACCTGCTCGGGAGACATGTAGGGAACGGTTCCAAGAACCGCGCCCTGCTGCGTCATCGGCGCAGCCTGCGGCGTCATGGCTGTCAACGTCACTCCCGCCGCCGCCGCCGCCGCTTTCGCCAGACCGAAATCGAGCAGCTTGGCGCCGGATTTTGTCAGCATGATGTTGCCCGGCTTCAGGTCACGATGCGTCACCCCGTTGCGATGCGCCTTGTCGAGAGCGCTGGCAATCTGCGTCCCGATTTGCAACACCTGCGCCACCGGCAGCGGCCCCTTATCCAGCCGCTCCGCCAGCGACTCTCCTTCCAGAAACTCCATCACGATAAAATCAACGCCGTCCTGCCGCCCAATGTCGTACAGCGTGCAGATGTGGGGATGATTCAGGCTGGAGACAACTTTGGCTTCGTACTCGAAACGCTGGCGGCGCGTTGCATCGTCGGAGAGCTGCGCCGGAAGAATCTTAATGGCGACGGTACGCTCCAGACGCGTATCCAGCGCCCGATACACCTCGCCCATCCCGCCTACACCCAGCGCCCCCACGATCTCGTAGGGACCCAGCTTGAAGCCCTTCATCAACGCCATGGATAGCGCAGATTATAGGCTCTCGAAGCAGCGCAGCGGCAAAATACATCGCCACGCTCGCGCTTCACGACAGGCCTCGTTCACGCTGCCAGAGTCGCGGTTCGACGCGCTAATGTGGTGCGCCTCCGCCGCCATCCATTACAGAGACACGATTGCCGTCTGCCGCAAGTCTGTGAGTTTGAGTTCCTGCCCCTCATCGGACGCGGAACGGGGGTTGCGTTTTGATCCGCGCCCCCCTGTTTCGCTCATTGGTTGGAACATCCCCCCAGACTCAATTCCGAGTCCACCGTACTTGAAAGGCTGTTCTGCCAGAAGTACTTGAACGGCACTTCTCCATGCGGCATGGAAAAGTTCACCGTCTGGTGGGCTAACGGAGTGCCACCGCCGCAAACGTGAGTTTTGATCGATCCGGAGAACGGTCCGGTGCTCATCTGGGTGAACGATGTCCAGTCCAGGCTCGAGCCTTGTGCCAGGTGGCATGTCCGGCATGCCGGCTTGACCACGTTGTCGTACAGTGGCCCATGCGCAGGGAAACCGCCCTGGTTGGCTGCTATCGCGTGATTGAAAACAAACTGCGCGCCCGGGTTTCCAACTCCCGTTGGATACCAAAGGTTCATCAGGTTCGTCACCGGGTCGTTAGTATCTCCCGTCAAATTGTCCGGGTGCGTATTCAGCACGATATTGTTCAACAGGCGGAACTGTACTTGCGCCGCCGCACTGTTTGGGAATCCAGCGTTTGGGTTTCCCGCCGTATCGTACAGGAACGAATCCAGATCGAAGGGCAGGAAGATCGCATATTGCGCCTTACCTGTGCCAGTGTACTGCCCGCCATGGCACGCCAAACAAATATCCGGAATTGGCTTGCCCCCCTGGCCGTCGAGCGCCGGGTGCGCCAGATAATCCCCATTGGGATTAGTGGCAAATTCGTAGGCCCAGAACTGCACGTTCTCGCCGTTGGTTGCCGTTGGATCGTACTCCATGGTCACAGTCGCCACTGGAGTTCCAGCCGCACGCGCCTCTGGCAACGCGGTAATGGAGTCATCTTCGCCCACCGTCCCATAGTTGCTTACATAGCACGCCGTGGTTCCGGTGGCGGTGACCCGGCAATGCATGTTTCGCCCGAACTTCAAATCGCCGTTGTTGAAGTAGACGGCTTGTGGTTCACCACTGGTGAATCCGTTGGCCGAGAGCCAATGAGTAAAGGTATCTCGCGAGCCTAACGGATTTGCATCCGTCGCGGTTCGGTACGCGGCGGAGTTGTCCTGGATGCCGCCCCCCGTGATCGGCATCAGATACGTCGGACCCGTCGGAACATTATTGTTGTAGATGGTCACCGGACCGTTGCAATCGTTGAAATTCGGATCGGTGTCCAGGCCATCGGGGAATGTCGTCGTATTAAGCCCCGGCCCCGAATTCAACGTTACGCTCTTCAGCAAAGTGGTGTTGCTGGCATCATAAACATCCAGCGTGAAGTTCTGGTTAGGGGCCATGCGCTCAACTCCAACCGGGTTGGCGGTTGCCTGCGTGTTGTTGTGATGAAACGTTCCTGTCGGATAATCCACGTAATAGGCATCCAGCGCCACCGGTAGCGTGAACGAGTCGGGATCAAGGATGACCTTCACGCACGCGCCGCCCGCACCCTCGGTATCCGCATTGAACACGCTGAAATGATTGACCGTGCCCAGGTAGTTGTTGCCCGAGCGCGTCAGCGTCCCCACTTCCGTCCACAATCCCGTGCTCTCTTCATAACGCAGGAACGGAATGGTCGCCGGCGCTTTGGCTAACAGAGGCGGCTCGATCGGCATCGTAATGTTCGCCTTCTTATTCGGCGCCATCTGCAGCGGCTGCCCCGCGCTATCGCGAGGCTGAATGTAAAAGGCCCCGAAGGTCGATAGACGCACCGTCTTGCCCTGTGAGATGGCGCCCTGATCTCCGGGAATCGGATTAGGCAGGGTCGTATCGTACTGAAACATCTCAACCGTGGCCGTTCCGTTGAACGGATTGCCGTGCGCATCAAGCAACGAATTGGCTTCGAAACTCATTGAGAACTGACCCTTCGTCGGCTTGCAATTCTTCTTGTAGTCATCGTCGCGGTCGTGCTTCTTGTAGCGATCGTCTTTGTCGCGGTCCCGATCGTGATCGTCCTTGTCATGGTCTTTGCCCCAATGGTCTCGGTCATGGTGTTTTTCACAAGGGCATTCACATTCGCCCGCCGGCATCACCACCGGGCCGCCGGTGCGGCCGCTCACGGTCGCGGTCTGGGTTACATCCAGCGGAATCTGCAACTCGGTGGCTTGCCCGTAATAAACCCGCGAGGCGAACGCGATTCCTGGTTTGCTGATGTTCAAAACGAAGCGCGGCGCATCCGGAACCTGCACCTGAAATTGCCCGGCCGCGTTGCTTGTCGTGCTCACGTTGTTCAACGTGACCACCGCGTTGGCGATGGGCGTGCCCGCGAGCCGCCCCAGCAGCGTTCCGCCAAACAGGATCTTGTTGGGACCCGCGCGCAGACTCCGCTGGCTCACCGCATAGCCTCCCTTACCGTCTGAGACTTGCACGCGTAGCGTATTCACCGCAGCCGTATTCAGCACCGGCCAGTTCACGGTTGGAGCATCCGGAAGCCCCAGCGATCGGCCGCTGTCATCTGTCCATTTATAGTGAAGCGCATCGCCATCCGGGTCCGTGGCCGCCACCGTGGCCTGCAATACGTCCCCCGGATCCGCCCGGCGCACTCCCACTCCACCTTTGCTCAATCCGAACGAGACAATCTGCGGCGCACTGTTCCGGATGACAATATCTTGCTGCAATACGCCGCCTCCAAACCTGACCGGCGGCGCGCTCTCCAATCCTTCGCAGACGGCGCGCAGCTTCGCCCCGCCCGAATTGCCCGCTACCGGCAGGACATACTGCCCCAGGCTGTTGCCGTTGACCGGCCCGGCCACCACATTCCCGCCTCCATCCAGTAAGGAAACTTTGGCGGCAATCACGGCCTGCGTGCCGAATGCCGGACGAAACCAGAAACAGGGCGTAATCTGGTCCGCCAGACGCACCGTACCCTCGATGGCTCCGCTCGCCGGCCGGATCTCCACAGTGTGGTCCATCACGTGGATGGAACTGACGATTTCGATCACCTGCTCATCGCACGAACTGGTGTAGCCCGCGCCCTCCACACAGACCTGGTATTCGCCCGGCGGGAGCGTAGCGGTACGAAAATACCCTTGCGGATTTGTCTTCACGGGGGCACTGCTCACCCGGGTCTTGATGTTCTTGGTGAAGACGTTGATGTCTGGAAGGTTAATGATCGGACCGCGATTCACAACCACGGCGGTCTGCAGTGCAGGCGCCAGCGCGGCTGCCACGTAGCCGTGGATCGGCCCCCCCATTGCTGTCTGAGCCCGCACCACCGCCGGGCGCCGGTTCTCCCCCAAGACCACCAGGACCACTGCCGCCAACAACAACGCTGCCGTTCCAATTGCTATCTTTCCGTTGCGGATCATGATCGTGTCCTCCCCAAGCCTGCGAAATCGCAGAATCTAATGGCGCCACCTGCGCGCTTGCCTGATAGTGAACCTGGAAGACAAAACGTTTCGCCTGTCTGTCGAAGAGAACCACCCGGGTGGAGCGGACACTCCTGTCCGCTGTCTTTGACCTTGCCTTTGACTTTGCTTCTGACGGTCGTTCGCCTCGCCCGCCGACCCATCCTAATCATCTCTCTCGCATCAAATTCTCCGTAGAATCTTCCTAGCTATCCCGAAGGTGAGAACAATGAAGAAGAAATCGTGGAGCAGTGCGCAAATTCATATGGTTTTGTTGGCAGCCCTCCTATTCCTGCCCGCCCTGTCTCTTGCCGAGCCCATCACCCTGAAGCATGCGGTAGAACTGGCCCTGCAACATGCCAATGGCGCAGCCATCGCGGCCGCCGAACAACAAAACGCATCGGCCAACTACCGACAGCTGCGTGACAACTATCTTCCGCAGGTCACTACTGGCGCGGCGTTGGGATGGTCCTATGGATTCCCACTGAGCCTGGGTGGCTCCGCGCCCTCGATTTTCAATATCAATGCGCAGTCCGCGCTGCTGCATCCCGAATTACGATCTTTTATCCACGCCGCGCAAAGCGATTCTTCCGCCGCTGGTTTCCGCGGCAAAGACCAGCGCAATCAAATCATCCAGGACACTGTCTTAAGTTATGCCGAACTTGAGAAATGGGAGCAGCGCCTCGACCGCCTCCACGAAATTTATCCCGACGTGCAGAAGATGCAAGCCGCCGTCGCCGAGCGCGTAAAGGAAGGTGTTGACAGCGAACTCGACGGCACCCGAGCCCGCCTCTCCGAAGCTCGCCTGCGTCTGCGCATCGCCGAAGCGCAAGGCTCCGCCGACGTGCTTCGGGAACACTTGTCGAAACTCACTGGCCTTCCCGCTGCCGGCATTCAAACCGAAAACGATTCCCTCCCCACATTTCCCGCTACCGCTTCCGATGACGACGCGCCCAAGCAGGCCGCCGACACCAGTCCCGCCGTCCAGTCTGCCATCGAACATGCCCGCGCCCAGTATTTGCGCGCTCAAGGCGAACATCGCACGCTGTTGCCTACCGTTGATTTTGGCGCGCAATATGCCCTGCTCTCCACCTTCAATAACTATCAGAACTATTACATCCCGGCGCGCCCCTGCACCGTGAGTATCGGAACTTTCCTGTGTCCCGCGAGCACCTTCCAGAAAAACAACGCCACCGTTGGAGTCAGCATTCGAATTCCTCTCTTCAACGCCACGCAACGCGCCCGGGCCGAAGCCGCCGACGCCGAGGCACTCAAAGCAAAACGGCAAGCCGATGCCGCCCGCAATCAAGTCTCGGAAGAAACTCTCCGCCTGCAGCGCGCGGTGACCCAGATGCAAGCCGCCCGCGACGTGGCGGAAATCGAATCCGAGATCGCGCAGAAAAATGTCGAAGCCGTCGAAACCCGAATGAGATCTTCCACTGCCAATCTTCACGATCTGGATAACGCCCGCACTCAATCCAGCGAAAAATTAATCGCACTGCAAGATGTCAGCTTCGAACTCGAGCGCAACCAAGTCGCACTCCTGCGCGCCACCGGCAATCTGGAAGCCTGGGCTCTGGGCGCCAGGTAGGAAACAAGCGGTTCGTCGATGCCTCTTTTGCCCCATTCACTGCATCAAACCCTATGTTCAACGACGAACCTGCATAAACACTGCTTTTGGACCGCATCATCGGCATCCAGATGCTAAAATAAAGCCTCACCCACTATGCCTTTAAGAACACTATTTCTGAACCCACCCTCATTCGAAAACTTCGACGGCGGCGCCGGCTCCCGTTGGCCCGCCACCCGCGAAATCGAAAGTTATTGGTACCCGGTGTGGCTGGCTTATCCGGCGGGGATGCTGGAGGGGGCGCGGTTGCTGGATGCGCCGCCGCATTACATTTCGGCGGAGCAGACCATCGAGATTGCCAAGGACTATGAGTTTCTAGTCTTGTTTACCAGCACGCCGGGATTTCCGGGAGACATTGGGCTGGCGCGGGCGATCAAAGCGGCGAACCAGAAGATCAAGATTGCATTTGTGGGGCCGCATGTGAGCGTGCTGCCGGAGAAATCTTTGCGCGATTGTACGGCGATCGATTTCGTGGCGCGCAAGGAATTCGACTACGCGGTGGTCGATTACGCGAAGGGCAAGCCGCTGGAAGAGATTGCCGGCATTTCGTTTTTGAAAGACGGGAAGGTCGTACACAATCCGGACGCGCCGCAGATTCAGGATCTGGATGCGCTTCCGCACGTTACCGATGTTTACAGGCGCGACCTCGATGTCACGCGGTATAACGTGCCGTTCCTGTTGAATCCCTATGTTTCGCTTTACACCACGCGCGGGTGTCCGGCGCAGTGTACGTTCTGCTTGTGGCCGCAGACGTTGAGTGGACATCCATGGCGCAAGCGGTCTACGGATGACGTGGCCGCTGAAATGGCGAAGGTGAAGGCGTACTGGCCGGAAGTGAAAGAGTTCTTTTTTGACGATGACACATTCAACATCCAGAAGGCGCGGACGATTGAGTTATGCGCGAAACTGAAGCCGCTGGGTCTGACTTGGTCGTGCACTTCGCGGGTGACTACCGACTTCGAAACGCTGAAGGCAATGAAGGAAGCTGGTTGCCGCTTGCTGATTGTGGGCTATGAATCTGGCGATCAGCAGATTCTGAAGAACATCAAGAAGGGTGCGACGGTGGAGCGGGCGCGGCAGTTCACCAAAGACTGTCACAAGCTCGGACTGGTAGTCCATGGCGACTTCATTATGGGATTGCCGGGCGAGACTCGCGAGACCATCAATACCACTATCGCGTTTGCGAAAGAGTTGGACGTGGAAACCATTCAGGTCTCAGTAGCCCACGCTTATCCGGGCACCGAGCTTTATGACTATGCGGTGAAGAACGGGTTCATTGTGGGCGACAACAAGATGGTGGATGAAGGTGGGCACCAACTGGCGCACATTGAATATCCAGGATTGCCGGCGGATGAGATTCTTTCCGCGGTGCATCGTTTCTACGACGAGTATTATTTCCGGCCCAAGGCTGTGTTCCGCATCCTGAGGAAGGCAGCGTTTGACAGCAACGACCGCAAGCGGCTTTACAAGGAAGCGAAGACCTTCCTGAAGTTGCGTTCGGCGCGCAACAAGCTGGTGAAGCGTCATAGCGACGAGGCAGCAGCCGAACTCGCCAAGGCTTGAGAATAAAGGCTTTTCACCACAGAGGCACAGAGACGCATAGAAAACCTTTAATTGTCTTGTTCTTTCCTTTGTCTTCTCTGTGCCGGAGCCTGCCCTGAGCGAAGTAGAAGGGTGCCTCCGTGGTGAAGAAGCTTGAGAATTGACAACCTAAACTTCCAGTGAATTTTCGCAAGTATCTTGTGCTGGCCGGAGTCACGGTGTTTGCCGCGGCCGGAGACTCCATGCTCTCGCATGGGATGAAGCAAACCGGCAGCATCTCGCTCAATCATCTGCAAGGCGTTATCTTCGCCATTCTGAATCCGTGGGTGGCGATTGGGATTCTTCTGCTGCTGGCGTTTTTCGCCACTTACATGACCGCGCTTTCGTGGGCGGATCTCACTTACGTTTTGCCGGCGACTTCGCTGGGGTACGTGCTGCTCGCGCTGGTCGCGAGATTCCTGCTGCACGAGCATGTCAGTCCCCTGCGCTGGCTGGGAATTGCCTTGATCACCGGAGGCGTGGGATTCATTGCCGGCGGCCCGGAGCTCACGCATCATCCCAAGCATCCCAACGCGGAAGCCGCCGAGAACGAGGTCGAAGCGCGCGCCGCAGCTAGCGGAGTCAAGTCATGAAGGCCCTCTACACCTGGAGCGCAATCCTCGTCATTGTGTTCGCCTCGGTGGTCGGTGATGTGCTTTTGGCCCGCGCTATGAAGCAGGTTGGGGATGTGGGAGCGTTGCGGCGGCGCGTGGGGCTGGTCGCGGTGATTGGACGGACGCTGGGGAATCCTAATTTTCTGTTCGGGGTCATGGCCATGGCCGTGGCCTTCTTCAGCCTGCTGTTCGCGCTCTCCTGGGGAGATGTGAGCCTGGTGGCTCCCGCCGCCGCTTCCCTCACCTTCATCGGCAACGCCGTCGCCGCGAAAATCTTTCTGCATGAGCGGGTGGACCGGCGGCGGTGGATTGCCGCTTCTCTTGTGGCGGCGGGTGTGGCGTTGCTGGCGGGGTAAAATCCTACGCCTTGTCATTCCGAACGGGGCTGAAAGCCCGGTGAGGAACCTGCTTTCGTCGTCACCGTCATAACCACTGGCCCTCCCCATCCCGCAGCCAAATCCTCCCAAGTCGGATTTTCTTTTTCGATGAGGGCCACTTTCTTTTCCCGCCGCCACTTTTTGATTTCCGTTTCCCGCGCGATCGCCTTGCCCACGCTCTGAAACAGCTCGTAATAAACCAGCCGATGCACACGATACTTGCGCGTAAACTCTCCGCCCTCACCGGCTCTGTGCCGCAGCACTCGCGCCATGAGAAATCCCGTCATGCCGACGTAGATCACCCGGCTCCTGCTCGCCACGATATAGACGTAGTAACGCTTCTCACGGGCCATGGGCGCTCCGGACGAACAGCGGGTTCCCTTCGACTTCGCTCAGGGCAGGCTCTCACCGGGCTTTCAGCCCCGTTCGGAATGACAAGGAGTCTGGAGTTTGAGCCGAAAATTTGCAGTGTCAACCGTCACACACGGGCCCTGTGCAAAATTTCGGACAAAATCGCCACTTGTGGTTCCGGACCGGACCGATGCGCTGCGTTCGGGATGGCACCATCGGGACCCGCGGGCCGTGCCAATCCAGAAGGACAGCAGGTTCCTCACCGGGCCTCCAGCCCGATTCGGAATGACAAAGGAGTTAGTGGAGGGTCGGGCTGTGGGAAACCTTGTCAAGACCCTGAGCATGACCTTTTTGGCGTAAGCCATTGGTTTCATTCGGCAAATAAAGTCTGGAAAATGTCCCATTTACCCCTCTGAGTGTGGTATAATAAACACATACGTTGAAAATTGGCGCAGGCCTTCCGGCTTGCGCCTTTTTGTTTTCTCGGTCAAGATCTTTGAGTTCATGATTTCTTTGTAAGTTATTCATTCGGATAGAAATATAAACTCTTTGGGGATGACGCAATTGCCCCCTTCAACTTGATGTTCTGATAATAGAGGGTAAATAAGAATGGCGCAGGCCTTTTGGCTTGTGCCATTTTTTTTGCCCGGAAGATGGAGTGAACGAATTATGGGACGAGAGTCGGGACCTGGGGTGGGACGGGGTGGGGCGAAGGGTGAGCGGAAACCGAAGAGGCCGGCCGTACCCGGCGCGGGAAGAGCGAGCCAGAACCGGGGCGATGTATCGGAGATGCAGTTCATGATCCAAGCCTCGAATCGAGGATTCGGCGTGGCCAAGCCCTATGGCCACAACGAGCGCTACGACGTGATTCTGGATGCGGGGCGGCGGCGACTGTTGCGAGTGCAGGTGAAGGGGAGCGGATGCTGGCGTCAAAACGGATTCGCGGTGGATACGTGCTGGAGGACGAGCAGGGGGCGGAAGCCGTACACTCCGGAGCAAATCGACTTTCTGGCGGCGGTATACAACGGGCGGCGAGCGCACGGCCGGCAGATTTGGTACTTGATTCCAGTGCGGGCTCTGGGCGGGCGATTGAACATTAAGCTTTATCCATTTGGAACCAGGCGGGACCGGCATCCGCCGTTTGAGAAATATCGCGAGGCGTGGAAGCTGCTGGGCAAGCCGGGCCTGCGCGAATGATCCTCAGTTCCGAACGAAAAACTTTATGCGCCCGGTTCAATAATTTGCACTTATCCCGCCTGGGGTGGGGTAGGATGCACGCCAAATACAGCGGATAATGCCACCGCAGCCTGGAACCTGTGACTGCGATTTGCCAGCCCCTTATTTCTCGCCGGGCCGTAACTCGTACATAAAACTCGGGTACATTGCGTGGTGCGCAAACCGGCACTGGAAGCGGGGTTTGGACGGAACCGAAGCGTCTTTTTCTTCCACTAAACCCTGGGCCGCAAGATGAGCGTTCTTGCTCAGAAGTATGGCACATGGCGTGCTAGCGTCTAGTTAGGCTTTGTGAGCGAGTTGTCGAGCCGAGGGTAGCAGCTTGGCGCTTGCGGGACTGGATATGGAGAAGCGGATTGCACTCGTCGGGATCGTTTCTTTAGTGTTACTGGCCGCTTCCGGGTTGGTATGCCAGAACGTGCGTCCATCGCTTCCCGATGCTCCGCAGGTGCAAGTGGCAGATCAGGCACAAAGATTTGATGTCTTCGAAAAAGCATGGCCTCGAACATTGGGCGCGATGGGCGGCGACAAGAACTCGAAAGCCGAAGGCGGATTTGCGACTTTAGACAAGCCGTTCAGTCGAAAAGATTCGAGCACTGTTTTTAGTAAGTACCTGTATCCGTTACCGCTGAAACAGCAACCGGGTTATCACTTTTCGAGCAGCGAGAGCTTGATGGGCCGAGCCACGTATGCAACTTCGCGCATCTTTATCACGCGGGATGGTTCCGGAAAGGGCAGGCTGAACACTTTATATATCCTGCGGGCGCTGACTTCGGTAGCCGCGGACACTGCTTCGCGCCCCTATTGGAGGCGATCCGCTACCGGGCCATTCAGCGATTTTGGTTCGACTGTGGGCAACGACGCAGGAATGAATCTGTGGCACGAGTTTAGGCCTAATCTTCAGCAAATGATGAAAAGCCACGCACCGGCATTTGTATCCAAGATCGAAAAGCGCATCGGCCACAACTAGCTCCTGACCGGGAAGTGGCCTGCCTGGCCAGCGGATCATGTTGCAGCCCATCTTCTTGCGCCGATTTACTCCAAGGGCCCGCTTATCTCTGCTGGATTGACTCCAAGTACTTGGCGATGGAATCGAGCCGGACTTCTCCCCAGTCTTCGTCGGCTTCGACCTGATGGAAGATTGGCCCCCAGATGGGCATCTCCTGATCGCCGTGGACGAGCGGTCCCGGTGGTTTTCCCTGGATGATTTCCTTTACCCGCTGCTGCGGGAACTTTCCGCCATTTCGTTGCGAGATCAGGGTCAGATCCGGAGCCGTATGCTTCAGGGCTGCGGATGCGGGTCCATGCCCTCGTCCATCCGTTCCATGGCAGGTAGCGCAGTGGTGTTGAAAAATCTTGGCTCCATCGAGTGGGATACGCGCCGGAGGACTCTGGGAGTGGTCCCGGGAGGCGTTCTGGCCAGCGGAGATAGAAAGTACGGAGAGCAACAGGAGAATGGTAAGAACCGAGCTTGAGAGCATGGAGACCTCCATCAAGACCTACGGCGGAGTGATCCAATATGTATGTTTCCAGCCTGGAGTGGCTTTGTCTGTGCGCCGGGGCACGTCTGTGAGTGACGCAAGGAAATGTTTAGCGGGCTCAGGGCTGGAACAGGCGCATGAAGCCTGAGGCGGGAAGATCGGGCGCGAGGAACCTCTTATCTTTCATGCCCGCTGCGTGGGTTAGGGCTTCGGCAGCGAGATATCCGCTGCGGACAGCGCCTTCCATGGTGGCGGGCCAGCCGGTGGCGGTCCAATCACCGGCCAGGAACACGCGGGGCCAGGATGTGGTTTGCGGCGGGCGGTAGGCGTCGATGCCGGGGCGCGGCGAGTAGGTGGCATGGACTTCTTTGATCACGGTGGATTTCACCAGATTCGCGGTGCGGGCCGCGGGGAAAAACTCGCGGACTTCTTGCAGGGCGAGATCGACGATCTCGGTGCGGGATTTGTCGATGAGGGACTTCGAGGCGCTGACGACGAGTTCGATGTAGCTGCCGGCCGATTCTGCATTGGCGGCTGGGCCGCGTGTGGTGAGAAGCCGGGACTTGTGGAACATCCATTGGATCGTGCGGTTGAGCAGGACGGCGTGATCGAGATCGCTGATCTGGCGATCGAACCAGAGGTGGATGCCGGTGATGGGGCAGGATTCGAAATGGGTGAGTTTTTCGCGCAAGGGCGCGGCGTCGGGGCTTTCGGGCAGGATGCTGGAGACATTGTTGAACGGCAGGGCTAGGACGAAGTAGTCGAACGCGGCTTCCCTACTTCCCTGTTCCCTGTCGGCTACGCGAATTTGGACGTGGGATGAGGCGGGAGAAAAAGTTTCGAGCGAAGTGCGAAAGCGGATTTCGCCGTTGCGGGCGCGGATGTAGTCTCCGGCCTGGTTGTAGAGATCGGTGAGGGGAATGCTGGGAACGCCCATGTGGCGAGCGGCCGGCGACTTCATTGACTCGCGCACCACCTGCGCAGCATAGGAAATTGAGATCAGGTCGAGATCTTCGCTGAGGGCACTGACCAGAATCGGCTTCCAGAAGCGTTCGATGGCATTTTCTGTTTGCCCGAGGCGGTGGCACCAATCCAGAAATGATTGCCCGGTGTCGCGCTGTAGGGTGAGAGTGAGAGCGGCGATGGCGCGCGAGATCACGAGCTTGTCTTTTATGTTGAGAAACGGAAACGCGAGGAACGACGGTGCGGTGTGCAGAGGTGCGGGGAGCGGGGAGGCGTGCATCACGCTGGTGCGGCCGCCGGGCTCGATGAAAGTCATCTCGTCATACCAGCGGATTTTGTCTTCCACGCCAATGCGGCGGTAGAACTCGACCAGGTTTGTGCAGACGCGAAAGAGGACGTGCTGGCAATTATCGACCACTTCGCCGGTGCCGGGATGCTCGTAGGAAGAGGCGCGTCCGCCGAGGTAGGGGCGACGTTCGAAGAGGGTGACGCGAAAGCCGGAGTTAGCGAGCGCGCAGGCGGCGGCGAGGCCGGCGAGGCCGCCGCCGGCGATAGCTACGGTGGGTTGGGTGGAACTTTCGTTCATGCGTTAGTGCGGCACTAGCAACGATGTTATGAAAACAGCAGGTTCCCTTCGACTTCGCTCAGGGCAGGCTCTCACCGGGCCTTCAGCCCGATTCGGAATGACAAGAATATAGAGGGCGTTAGCACAGTTCAAAATCACAAAACTTTAGGTGATGCGTTGCAGGAAACCTTTCCCGAGAATGCGCAGTTTTTCGGTGACGGTGAGGGTTATCTTGCCGTTGAACACGTCGTACTGGCGCTCGGCGATTTTTTCCAGCAGCTTGCGATAGATGTTTACCAGCACATAGAGCGCGGGCTGGCTGTCTTCCGAAATGTAAGGGACGAGTTGATCGCCAGCCTGGTAACCTTCGCGCGCACGATCGGCCTCAAGCGCGAGCAGCGGGCGAAAGCGGGCGGCATCCGGGGCGCTGAGAAGGTCCGCGGCCGAAAGGCCGAACTTCGCCAGGTCTTCTTCGGGAAGGTAGACGCGGCCCAGCGCGGCGTCTTCTTTGACGTCGCGAATAATGTTGGTGAGTTGGAAGGCGAGCCCGCATTGCTCGGCGAGGGGCTCGGCGGCGGGGTCGCGATATCCGAAGATGTGAATGCAGACGAGACCTACTACGGACGCGACACGATAGCAATAAACTTTTAGATCTTCGAAAGTTTTGTATTGAACTTTATATTGAGCTTTATTTTGAACTTTATTTTGAACAGCGAGTTGCGGAGCTGCTGAATTCGTGGAAACTGGCGGGGCTTGAGTCTCGGCTGCGGGATCGACAACGTCCATGGCCGTGCCCATCGCGAGTTCGTCGAGCAGCCCGGCAGGGATGATGTATCTGCGCTGCGCGTCGTTGAGGGCGAGCAGAATAGGATCGTCACTGGGCTGGCCCTGTTGCACGCGGTGCAATGCGTCCAGCCAAGTATCGAGCTTTTGGCGGCGGTCTTCGAAGGCAAGGTTGGGATCGTCGGCGATGTCATCGCAGCGGCGCATGAAGGCATAGACGGCGCAGAGAGCCTGACGCTTGCGCTTGGGCAGAACGAGAAATGCGTAGTAGAAATTTTTGGCGCTGGTGCGGGTGATGCCGCGGCAGACGGAATACGCCATGTGAAGCTGGGCGGGAGCGGGACTCCACGGAATCAGGACGGGCTGGGCTCCGGCGCTCATAATGTCCCCATCAACTTCCCCAGCGCGGCGCGCGCTACCAACGCCAGTTTGCGTGACTTGGAAATTACGGGACGACGGCCGAGGACGGCGAAGTGCTGGCGCTCGATGGCGTTAAGAATTTCTTGCCCGCCTCGGCTGAAGAGTTCGAGATCGACGGCTAATTGCGCGTCTACTTTTTTTATCAGCGGCAGGCCGCGCCGAAACCATTCGCGGGCGCGCTCCACTTCAAACTTCATCATCTCGCAGAAGGCGGCCGTGTTGAGGTTCTGCGCCAGATCTTTCTCGGTGACCGAGTAGTGACGCAGGTCTTCCAGCGGCAGATAGATTCTGCCTTTGGCGTAGTCCACCGTGACGTCCTGCCAGAAATTCGCCAATTGCAGAGCGGTGCAGGTGTAATCGGAAAGCTGCTGACGCTCGGCATCGTGATAGCCGCAGAGGTAGAGGACAAGATGGCCCACGGGATTGGCGGAATAGCGGCAGTAGGCGAGGACATGGTCGAAGGTTTCGAAACGGGTGACGGTCTGGTCCTGGCGGAAGGCGATGAGGAGATCGGAGAATTCGTGCTTGGGAATGGCGAACTTTTTCACGGTCTCGGCCAGCGCGACGAAAACGGGATGGCGCGGGTTGCCGTTGTAGCAGGCATCGAGTTCGGCCTGCCACTGATCGAGCAGGGCGAGCGATGCAGCCGGTTCTCCAACTTCGTCGCCGAGGTCGTCTGAGATGCGGCAATAGGAGTAGACGTTCAGGAAATCCTGACGGAGTTTCCTGGGCAGAAACCAGGTCGCCACGGAAAAGTTTTCGTAATGAGAGCGGGCGAGTTGGCGGCAATATTCTCGCGACTGTTGGAGAGAGGGAGCGGCGGTAGGGATAGCGTATGCGACGGGAAGGCGGCTCCAGTCCGCGGAAGGAGCGGGCACAGGCGCGACCTGAGAGTTGGCAATCGGATTCATTCGTATTAAAGCATTCTTGGCGTCAACCGGAACCCAGAGATGTCTGAGGACTCCCTGCATCGCCGGAGGGACCTCAAGCATGCCTGGGTTCCTTCGCTTCGCTCAGGATGACAGTCACCTTTTATTACCGGCCACTTTATGACATTTTATGACAGGTCACTTTTCAGTTCGGCACCGTTAGTCAGTGGCCAGGGATGATGGCGGTCTTGATGTCGCCTCCACGGTTCAGCATGTGGCGCAGCACTTTTTGCAAGCTGGAGAGCGGGGCTTCGCCGGTGATGTAGTCGGTGGGGCGGATTTTTTTGGCGGCGATCAGGCCGAAGGCGCGGCGCACGGTTTCCGGCGTGTGATGGAACGTGGCCTTGAGCGTGATCTCGGAATAGTGCAGACGGTTGGTATCGAGTTGCACCTTGGATCCGCTGGCGCATCCACCGAAAAAGTTTACGGTGCCGCCTTTGCGAACCATCTCGACGGTCCACTCCCAGGCTTCGGGACGGCCTACAGCTTCGATGACTACATCGCAGCCGCGCTTTTGCGGAGTGAGCGCGCGGACGGCTTCGATGACGTTTTGAACCTTGGTGGTCTGAACGATTTCGTGGGCGCCCATGTGCTTGGCGGCAATGACTTGCTCGTCGCGCTTGACGACGGAGATCACGTTACAGCCGATGGCACGGGCTACCTGGACGAACATCAGGCCGATGGGGCCGCCGCCGATGATGCTGACGGTGTCGCCGATTTCCACTCCGGTCTCATGCAAGCCGCGCAACACGCAGGCCAGGGGCTCAGTCATGGCAGCATCTTCAAAGCTGACGTTGGGCGGGATGACGAGCATGTTGGCTTCGACAATGCGGCGAGGCACGCGGATGTATTCCGCGTAGGCTCCGTTATTGAAGAGCAGATCTTCGCAGAGATTTTCCTGGTGCTTGGAGCAGTAGAAGCACATCTGGCAGGGGGCGGAATTCAGGGCCACGACCTTCATGCCCTTCTTGAAACTGTGGACGCCCTCGCCGACTTCCTCGATGACTCCGGCCAATTCGTGGCCGAAGAGCGCGGGAGGGACGATCATGCGGGCGTGGTAACCGCGCTGATAGACTTTAAGATCGGTGCCGCAGGTGAGGGCTACCTGTACTTTGACGAGCACTTCTCCCTTTTCGACGCGCGGGATGGGCACTCTTTCAATCTTGAGATCTTCTTTGCCGTACAAGACGGCGGCGGTCATTTTTCCGTTCACTGCTTGCTTCCTTCCCAGGACTCTCGTTTCCAGGTAATCCCAGGCTGAATCACGATTTTCATCGACGCAGGCTGCGGATGAGCCGCGAGTTGCAACGCTCGCGCGCTCTCCTGCAGCGGGAACCGGTGGCTGATTAGTGGTTGCAGGTCCATTTCCCGATTCATCACAAACTTTACTGAATCATCCTGTAAATCTACAGATGCACTATAGGAGCCGATGAGAGCCTTCTCGTCGACACAAATTGCGGCGGGATCGACGACGACCTCGCCGCGCTGAGTTTGCGCAAACAATAATACGCGTCCGCCCGGACGGGCCGCATCCATCGCGGGACGGACTAAACTGTTGCTGCCCACGGCCAAGATTACAGCATCGGCGCCACGCCCTTCCGTCTGCTGGCGCACATACTGCACCGCGTCCTGCTGCGACGCGTCGATGGCAAGCTCGAATCCAAGGCTTTTAGATATTCTAAGCCTCTCGGGATACAAATCGGAAGTGATAACGGTGGCCCCCGCCCTACGTGCCAGGACACTCAGTATGATGCCGATTGGGCCTTGCCCGATGGCCAGAACGGTTTCGCCCGGCTGCAGGCGGAGCGCTTCGATTCCCTTCATGCAGGTATTTACCGGTTCGACAAAACAGGCTTGCTCAAAGGAGACGCCGTTGGGGATTTTCACGGTTCCCTGGTCGACGATCCAATCCATGACGCGGACGTATTCGGCGAATCCGCCGCCGGAAGGCTCGAAACCCGCGGTGCATCCGACTTTTTTGTACGTGGGGCACTGGGCGAAGGTCTGGTGGCGGCAGTAGTAGCACTGGCGGCAGGGGATGTGGTGAAAAACTACGACCCGATCGCCGGGAGCAAAGCGGGCGACGCCGGCACCTGCGGCTGCGACTACCCCGGAGGTTTCATGGCCGAAAATGCGTGGGGCGGAATGCGATCCGGTGGCAATTTTCTTGAGGTCGGTGCCGCAGACGCCACAGGTGTGAACCCGTACCAGCAACTCTCCGGCACCAATCTGCGGGACGGGGACAGTTTCGAGGCGGACGTCATTTACACCGCGGTAAACCGCCGCCAACATAGTGGTGGGGATGGACTGCGTTTGGTCGTCGATTGCGAATTGTCCGGCAATGGCCATCGCTACTCTTTAGATGAAATTCGGGTTCTGTTCGCTTCAACAGCAGTGTATGTCAGCAGGCGCCTATTTCTGAGTGCCTTCGGCGGTCCTTGGGTCAGTGTTGGTTAAGTCCATGGAAACAGTCATCGACTCCAGGTAGGGTGAATCCGGGGGATTGAAGCGGTGTGCCTTTACCAGCAGCACCACGTAGAAATTCTCGACTTTGATGATTCGCTTCGTGGCTAAGAGAACTCGCGCAGCAGTACCGGGGTTGAGATAACCAAGAACATCTTTGGGATCAATGCCGGGATCGTTGCTGGGATTGTTACCTGGGTCGAACGACGGGGCTGCGGTCGTGAGCAATACGTCGTCCGACGATCTGCGATGCAGGTCCGCCAATTTTACCTGCCAGGACGTGATGTTGCTGCCGTGCTCCGGTCCAAGAGGAGTGATGGAGAGCGCATAGCATTCCTGGCCGTGCGAATCTTTGAGGCGCTTGCGGAAAATTGGATCCTGGGGCGTGAGTTTGACTTCGAATTGCTCTTCCGAAACACGAGTCGGACCCTGGCGAAAACTCTCGGCATAGATGGGAGCGGGTGTGTATTGAGCAAAGAGGGGTGCTGCACACAGTGCCAGCAACATCAACAATCGAAGTTTCATTCGCGGTCTCCGGAGCGCAAAAGGTTGGCGGCGGCAGTTGCGACCATAGCTGCTGGCGTCGCAATTGCCTGCGTTAGATCAATGCACAAGCGCTCAAGGTTGGAGCTTAGAGCTCGTGCCGCTTTTCTGCTGTTCATGGCCAGCGTGGCGACGGGTTTCCAGAGCCAAGGGCGCGGTGCGGCGAACAAAGCGAAGCTGGCCGTGTTGAATTGGCCTGCCGAGTTGATGGAGCGGGCCATGCCGGGCATTTCAAACTCTAACTCATCCGAGATCACTTTAGTGGCACCGAAGGTAATGCCATGGGCACGGGCGGCGGCGGCTACGGCGGCAGCTTCCATGTCCACGGCGCGGGCTCCGTAGGCTCCGGCCAGCTTGGCTTTCTGCTCCGCGCCGGCGACCCCCATGAAAGTCACCAGCGTGCCTTCGCCCGCTTCGAGTTGCGTGCGGCTGCCATCGCGGGCGTCGATCACTACGGCTGGCGAGAAAATATCGCCAACTTGCATTTCAGCGTGCAGGGCGCCGGCGAAGCCCACCGAGTATATCCGAGTGGGATGGTACAGCGCGATCACGGCTCCAGCGGAACGGCGGGCGGGTTCGAGGCCGATGCCGCCACAGACCGCGACCATTTCTCCCTGCTCAAAGAAGGTAAATTTACGGCCTGCGTACTCGCGCTGGATGCGGGTCCAGTTCTTGATCAGCGGGGCGATTTCGCGCTCCAGCGCGGCCACGAGAGCGAGTTTATAGGTTGCTGAAGAATTCATGTGGCCGACCGAATTTTCCGTTGGCGGCTAACGCCGCGCCCTTTCAAAACAGCGTTGCAATCACGATTTCCGCAGCCGGTCTAGGCATAGGCGTTGGCCCGGAACCACTCTACCGCACGTCGCAGGGCATTGTCGGCTGAGACGGTCTTCCATCCCAGCTCGCGCTCGGCTTTGTCGGAGTTGGCCCACATCTTTTTCTTTCCCATGCGAACGGTTTCGACTGTGGCGCGAGGCTCCCGGCCGAGCAAGCGGCCAGAAACTGTCTGATCGACCAAGCCCGCCACATAGGCAACAAAGTACGGGAGCTTCACTTTGGGCGACGGCAAACCAGAAATCGCGCCGAGTTTATCCAGAATTTGTTTCAGGGTGAGGTTCTCGCCGCCGAGGATATAGCGCTCGCCGCTCCTGCCTTTTTCGAGTGCTGCAACGTGGCCGAGGGCGCACTCGCGAACATCCACCAGGTTTAATCCGGTCTCCACGTAGGCGGGAAATTTTCCTTTCAGGAAATCGACGACGATTCGTCCGGTAGGAGTGGGCTTGATGTCTTGCTCGCCGACCGGAGTGGTGGGATTCACGGTGACGACGCGCATTCCGTTACGTCCGGCTTCCAGCGCGATCTGTTCGGCCATGAATTTAGAGCGTTTGTAATGGCCGATCATGTCGGCCAGAGAGACGGGAGAATCTTCGTCGGCGGGACGGCCGTTGCCGGTGAATCCCATGGTTGCCACACTGGAGGTATAGACGACGCAGCGGACTTTATTTTTGCGCGCGGCATCGAGAATGGCGCGCGTGCCTTCGACGTTGCAGCGATACATTTCGGCGGGATCTTTTAGCCAGAGACGATAGTCGGCGGCAACGTGAAAAACTGTGTCGCAGGCGGACATCGCTTTTTCCAGAGAGGCGGCGTCGCGGAGATCGCCGACTGCTGTATCAGCCTTCAGGCCTTCGAGATTTTTCAGGTTGCTGGTGGGGCGGACGAGCAGGCGGAGGTCGGCGCCCTGCTCGGCTAGGACGCGGGCTACGTGGGAGCCGAGGAATCCGGTTGCGCCTGTGAGGAAGGCCAGCATTTAGCGGGTTGATCTGCGAACGCGGCGCTTAGGTTCACCAGGCACAGACTGCAGAGCAGGATCAGGGAGACCGCCAGTGCGCCGGACGGCACGCGCCGTACCCAGAATGCCGCGCAAGGCTTGGTTGACCGCATCCTCGGTGGGAAACGCTGCAGCAACGTCTGGCTCGATCAGGACAACGTTGGTTCCTTTGCGGTATTGCCCGTAGTGTTTGCCGCGAACGCCGCCCTTCATTGAGGCAAAATCGTACTCCGGCCGCATGTCGCCATTACTTCGATGCTCAATGTTCTTCTTCATAGAATCTTCTCTCACGTGGAGTCGCCGGTCTTGCGCTGATGATCCGGATTGCCTCGTTACGTTCGGTGTGGGCTACGACTAGTAGCCGGCCCATTGCGGATGCGCCAATCGTGAGAAATCTTTGTTCGTCGGCCGAATGTTCGGCGTCGGGAAAGGTTGTCGCGAATGGATCACCGAACACGGTTGTAGCCTCACGAAAACCGACTACGTGTTTCCGCTGATTCGCAAGATCTTTCCGCGGATCCCATTCGAACTGCATCCCCATTTCAGTATAAACTCCTCGGCACTGTGAAGCGCACGAGCAGGCGGAGGTCGGCTCCTTGCTCGGCTAGGACGCGGGCGACATGACTGCCGAGGAATCCGGTTGCGCCTGTGAGGAAGGCTTTCATCGTTCGGCACTTAGCAAACGGTAACTTGCACTTAGCATCGACGCCCGGATCCGGGGGCACTATTACCGGCTTTCCACGCCATTGTGCCAACGAAGCAATGAATGCCGCCGGTGTCGAGCGCAGCCATGACAATGACTTTGAATCCGCCGGAAAGCGTTTGGCCAGAGCCTGAACATAGGCCTGATCGCTTTCCGATGCGCTCGCCGAGAGATCGACAGCCTTCTGCACCGCCTCGTGCGCCTGCTTGTAGCGCTCAGGATCGGCCGGATCGTTGTAGTTTGGTCCTACCGCCTCGGCGACGCCCCAGTACGCCATCGCCAGCCTGGGGTCGAGCTCCGCGGCATGTTGAAAAGAACGGGCTGCCTCGTCATGGTTAAAGTCATAGATGAAACGCAGACCCTGATCGAAGAATTGTTGGGCCTGCGGATTATGCGTGGAAACCGGATGGTGCGCATTCCCGATACCAGTGATCAGCGTGACCGGCCGCCCTTGCACATGCATCGGATGCTCCTGAGCGGCGGCCACGCCCAAGCAAAGGAATGCCCCAAAGAGAACCTGCGCCAGAGTTTTCATCTGGTCATCCTCCTGATTTCGATCTTTATTGAAGGGGAGGGCGGTCAAAGGAAGCCACAGGAGTCCTCCTCTTCCCAAGCGGGCACATCTTATTCCAACCTCGGGCCACTTGCAAAGGGATATGTTCGAGCGAACAAGAAAGCCTCAGGTACAATCCATCTTCGATCTTCCATCCGGCCATGCGCAAAGCAGCCCTGCTCTATAACCCCGATTCCGGCGGCAGCCACAAGCGCCGCCAGTCGGAATTAGATTCCGTGCTCGCCCTGCTCCACGATGCTGGTGTCGAGGCGAACCTGGTCCTCACTCACTCTCGTTCCCATGCGGAGGAGAAAGCCCGTCAAGCCGTACTTGCCGGATGTGACACCGTCTTCGCCTGCGGCGGCGACGGCACCATCCACAACATCATCCAGGTGCTGGCCACCACCGGCGTCGCGCTTGCCGTTCTTCCCATGGGCACCGCCAACGCGCTCGCCCACGATCTCGGCTTGCCCATGAATATCGTCGGGGCCGCGAAGTCGGCTCTCCGCGCCGCGCCGCGCCGCATAGCGCTGGGCCACATTCAATACCAGGATTTCGAAGGGAAGCCTGGCACCCGTTACTTCATCGTCGCCGCCGGCGTCGGAGTCGACGCCCACCTTTTCTATAAACTCCACTCCGGAACCAAGCATCGCCTCGGCATGACCGCCTACTACGCCAAGGCATGGCATCTCTGGTTCACTTATCCCATGACGCGCTTTCAGGTCGAGTACGCCGAAACTGGTCTGACCGAAACCGGTTCGACCGCAACCGGTCTGGCAGAAAGAGGTTCGGACCATCCCCAACGCGCCCATCTCACAGAACTTCTCGGCGTCCGCATCCGCCATTTCGGCGGAGTGCTACGGGGACTCGCTCCCGGCGCATCGCTCGACCGCAACGATCTCCGCCTCGTCCTCTGCCGCACCGCCAGCCGCTTCGCATATCTTTCCTACGTCACCCGCTCACTCCTCGGCCGACACTGGCACGTGCCCGGCATCGACCTCGCCCACGCCAGCAAAGCCATCTGCCAATACTTGCCTGAAGCGGATAATTCGCCCCATACTAAAATCTACGTCGAAGCCGACGGCGAACTCCTCGGCACACTTCCTGCGGAAATCACCGCAGCCGCAAACGCGCTAACCGTACTCTCGCCCGGACAATGATTCGCAGTTAGCCAGTTTACGTTTCGCCCCGCACGCACGGTCTGTAACACACGCGCTAGTTTGCTTTCGCGGCTGGCCTCGCCGGGCTCCCATTGTTCTTCACGTAGTGCGCGTACCAACTGAGGTTGCGCTCCAACCGGTCTTTGATATGCGAGGGCGTCTTGAATCCGTGGAATTCGCCGGGATACACCACCAGTTCAGTTTCGCGCCCCAGGCTCTTCATTGCCTCGTACATCTGCTCGCCGCCTATGATCGGAACATTCCAGTCAACATCGCCGCCCATGAACAGAGTTGGTGTAGTTATGTTTGCAACTTTGTAGAAGGGCGAGATTCTGTCCCAGACCGCCCGGTTCTCCCACGGGCGTCCGAGTTCCACATCGTAGTCCAGAATGTACTGGTCATGCCCGTACAGCGTGGCGAAGAAAGCGGAGCCCGCGCCTGAAATCGCCGCCTTGAACCGCTTGGTCTGCGCAATGATGAAGTCGGTGGAAATGCCGCCATAGGACCAACCTCCTACGCCCAGCTTGTCAGGATCCGCCAAGCCTTGCGCAATCGCGTAATCGACCATTGCCATGTCGTCCTGATAATCTTTATTCCCCCAATCGGCGTAAATGGCCTTGCAGAAATCCTGCCCGTATCCAGACGACCCGCGCGGATTCGGCTCCAACACTACGTAGCCATTGGCCGCGAAGAGCTGCGAGAAATGATTGAACTCCCCGTAGTAAGCCCCTACCGGGCCGCCGTGCGGGTGCAGAAGCGTGGGATATTTCTTTCCCGCAACGTAATCCAGCGGCTTGTAGAGATAGCCCGCAACCAGCGTCCCGTCCTTGCTCTTGAACTTGACGTACTCGGGCGCGACCACCCTGATCTTTGCCATGAACGCATCGTTCACGTGCGTAACCCGTGTCAGCGGGCCGCCGGAGGTGGTCGTGGTGAATATCTCGCTGGGCCGGTCGATGCTTGTGATCTGAGCGGCGACCTCGCCCGACTTCGCGATGGTGTAGCTGGAGACCACTACGTGTCCAGAGACCGGTCGCGTGATCTCCCCGCCCGTTGCCGGAATGCGGCACAAGTTCTGGGTTCCATCGTCATCGGCGATGAAGTAGATAAACTGGCCGTCTGGCGAGTAGTGCGGCGATCTCGACATGCGATCGAAGGCTAGCGTCAACACTTTGGCCTGGCCTCCACTTGCGGGAGAAACTGCAACGTGGTGCGTGGCATATTGAAAAAGCTTCGGATCGAGTTGCGCGATGTAGGTGATCCACTTGCCGTCGGGCGACCACGCCGGTGACGCGTCCGACCCGGGATTTGTGGTCACCTGCGTCAGGAGCGCACCTTTGTCGGTGTTGTCGGCCGCCACTACCCAGATATTGGTGTCGTAGGTACGATCAGGATCGGGAGCCGATCGGTTGCTGCGAAACGCCAACAGCGCGCCATCGGGCGACCACGCCGGCTCCTCAGCGTCGAAGTCGCCGGAAGTCACCTGCACCACTGCCTTGGTCGCCACGTCGATGACATACAAATGAGTGCGGCGGCGGTCCAAATAACCCACCATGTCGCTCTTAAAGCGATAGCGATCGATCACCAGGGGTCGCGGCGTCTTCGGCTTTTTTCCCTTCGCGTCTTTTTCTTTCTCTTTACTCTTTGTCCTCGTTTCCAGGCTTTTCTTTGTCTTTGGTTTTGGCTTCGTCCAATTCCTCCGGGGAAGGATCTCGCAGCACCAGTACGAGCCGCTTACTATCGGGCGACCAGGAAAAATCATCCACGTCTTGAATTGCATCAGTTAGCTTCTGCGCCTCACCGCCCATGCGGTTGAGCAGCCACACCTGTGTTTTGCCTTCGTTGCGCTTGGAGAGAAATGCGAGATAGTGCCCGTTCGGGCTCCAGCGCGGATGTGACGAGGAAACATCTTCAGCGGTCATCACGATCGCATCGCCCCCACCAGCCGGCGCCATCCATATCCGTGTCTCCGTCTTGTCTTCCTTCAACGATGCGGTCGAGACTGTGTAAGCGACCCACTTGCCATCGTCGCTGATCTGCGGATCGCGCACCTCGTGAATTTCAAACGCATCGTCGACCGTGATGGCCCGCGGCGCGGCCGGCGTGGATGCAGCAGACTGCGCGGCCGCGAACGCGACCAAGAGATAGAACGCAAGAACCAGCGCGCAAAACGGCAAAGCCAGCGAACGAAATCTCATGCGATTGCTTCTCCGTGAAAGATTTTGGATGACGCCGCGAAGCGGCTTAAGAATAAAGCCCGCGGTTTCTTCGGTTCTACTGACTCCAACGTTGAGATATTACTCGAATGCCAGCTGGATTGGGGATCAGTTTAGGAGATGCCCATTTAGCTTAGGAGATGCCAATGTGGGGACAGCCGCCCTCGGCTGTCCAGTCGAGCGTAGCTCGACGGTTTCTTCGACGACCAGCAAAACGAGACGCTTCCCAATTTCCCGCCCTTGGACATTTCTCCCCACCACCCCCTACAATCCTTCTACCTGCTTGGAACCCGTCACCCACTTCCTGACCGGCGCATGCCTGGGACGCGCCGGCTTCAACCGCAAGACCGCGCTGGCCACGCTCACGCTCACGCTCGCCGCCGAAGCTCCAGACCTCGACGTCCTCAGCCGCCTGCGCGGCCCAGCTTTCGGCTTCGCCCACCATCGCGGCTTCACCCACTCGTTCCTCGGAGTCCCGCTCGACGCCGCCGTAGTAGTCGGCTTCGTCTATCTAATCTGGCGTATCCGCCGCCGCAAAATAAAAGATCCAAATCTTCCCCCGCGCTGGGGATTGCTTTTCCTCTACGCCTGCATCGCCGGCCTCAGCCATATTCTGCTCGACTTCACCAACAACTACGGCATCCGCCCGTTCTGGCCGTTTTCGGAGAAATGGTACTCCTGGGACATCGTGTTCATCTTCGAGCCCATCATGTTCACTTGCCTGCTGCTCGGATTGATCGCCCCAGCTCTTTTCTCGCTGATCGATAAAGAAATCGGCGTCCGCCCTCGCGGTCCGCGTGGCCGCCTCGCTGCTACCCTCGCCCTCATTGCCGTCGTGCTCCTGTGGACCGTGCGCGACTACGAGCACCGCCGCGCTCTCAACGCACTCGAAGCCCGCACCTACAACGGCGCCGACCCGGTCAGAGCCTCCGCCTATCCGGGGTTAGCGGATCCTTTCCGCTGGTATGGAGTAGTCGAAACTTCGAACTTCTTCGTCCTCGCTCCCGTCGATTCCCTCGGCCCCGAAGTCAATCCCGGGCTTGCTGAAGAAGACAAGCTGCAGATCCTCTACAAGCCGGAAGAAACGCCGATCACACTGGCCGCCAAGCGCTCCTATCTCGGACGCGTCTACCTCGACTGGGCGCAATATCCCATCACCCAAACTGAAACCCTGGGTTCGCCCGAACAAGACTCGCCCGCGCAAGGTTCGCCCGCGCAAGGCTACATCGTCGACTTCCAGGACCTTCGCTTCGTGCAATTGCCCAGCCTTCTGAGCCGCGGCGGAGCGCGCAGAGCCCTCGGCGCCGGCGTCCGACTCGACCGCAACCTACGCGTCGTCGGCGATGTCTACGGCTCGGGCCCGAATCGTGTAACCGTTCCCGATCCCTAGCAACTCTTTTTGCAGACTACAAACCCTTGACGGCGCTGCACTCCAACGCCGACAATACCTTTTGCGTCTCCCGAGGTGCACATGCTCGCTTATCTATTCGTCATCATCGCCGTCGCCGTAAGATTTCTGCCTCACCCCATGGCTTTCACTCCCGTGGGAGCCGCGCTCTTATTCTTCGGCGCCCGTGGTCCGCGCCGCCGCCTATGGTTGCCTCTAGTTCTGCTCGCCGCCTCTGACGTGATTCTGACCACGCTGGTCTACCGCTATCCCTTCACTTGGGATCACTTCGTGACCTGGGCCTGGTACGCCGGCATGTTATGGCTAGGCACAACTCTGCGCCAGAACTCCGGAGCCCTCAAGATCATGGGCTCGGCCCTGGGCGGATCGATTGGGTTTTTCCTGGTGAGTAACTTCGCCGTCTGGGCCGCATGGGAAATGTACCCAAAGAGCTTCGCGGGACTGATGACCTGCTACGACGCTGGCCTGCCCTTCTTCCGCCGCGCCGTCGAAGGCGACTTACTCTTCACCGCCGCCATGTTCGCCACGCCTGTAATTTTGCATTCGCTCGCTGGCTGGTTCCGCAAATCGAACGATCACATCGCAGCCGCGTAATAAATTTCATGTGGGGACAGCCGCCCTCGGCTGTCCACCTCGCGCGGCAGCGAGTCGCGCGTTCCTTTGGAGATAAGATTTTGGGTGGCGTAGCGCTTTAAGCGCTGCGATTCATTCACTAAGAGAGTCTGGGCTTTAGCCTCCGAGGGATGGCTCCCGGCGTCGCCGCCCCCGCAACACCAGCCACACCGCGACTCCAACCACCACTACGCCCAGCACCCCAAAAATATGCCGGCGGAACAACGTCCCCATCAATCCCACGATCTGCGGCCCGAACCACAACGTCAGCAAAGCCAGCGCCAGAAACCTCACAAACCTTCCCGCAAAAATCGCCGCCATAAAATCACGGAACCTCATCTCGAACACGGCCGCGGCCAGCACAAAAATTTTGAACGGCATCGGCGGCGGCAGCATTCCCGGAAACATCAGCGCCCAGAATTCATGCCGCTCAAACGAGCGGTGAATCCGCAGAAAGCGCTCCTCCGAAATCCGCTTGCGCAAAACTTTTTCGCCGCCCTCGTACCCAATCACATACAGCGGGATACTCCCCAGCGCCGATCCCGCCGACGCCATCAGCACATAAAACAGCAGCCGCCTGTGATCCTGATACACATAGAACGCCACAATCGCATCCACCGGCATGCCCAGCAGCGCGGAATCCGCGAACGCAATCGCGAACACTCCCCAAATCCCCAGCGGCGCCAGCACCCGCAAAATCCACGCCGTATACCGCGCCAAGATGTGTCCCAAAGTTTTCAAAGGAAATTTAGTGTACGTGAAACCGTGTGGGACGGACACTCTTGTCCGTCGCCTTTGACCTTAGTTTTTGACTTTGTTTCTCACTTTGACCTCAAAATATCGTACGGGGATTTTGATCTCCCATGATGCTCCGACAGAAAACGACCCCCTCACCGCTCCCACCCTCCAGCCTCTCCACAATCCTCCGCGTCAATCGCCCCATCGAACTGAACGTCTTCTCCTCACTCGGCGCCATCGTCCGTCTCCCCCGGCGAAAATGATGCCGCGTCAGAAACCACCAAGCCTCCATGTACCGCTCGTACTTTTGCCCCTTGCGATCCGGAGCCAGCGCCACCGTCAACTTCCCCAACAGCAGTTGGACCGGAAAGATATACCAGACATCCTCCGGTACCACGTAGCAGGCAAAATAATCGAAGTCCTTCGCCGTATATAACCGATGATCATTCCCGCTCAGCTGGCAAACATACATCCCCCGCAACCGCCTCGCACACGATTTCACCTGCACCCGCAAGAACCGCCCATCCATCTCCAGCGCCACATCGTATGCCGCCGAATCCCCCCAAAGCTTCGCCACATTGAACCCTAACCCCTGAGCAACCGTAATAAACACCAACTCCGCCCACTCCCCCCGCCGCTTGTAAGTCGCAAATTTTGTCCGATCCCGTAATCGCATACCTCTCCCCAGCCTTGTCATCCTGAGGCGGGCGCTCTTTGCCCGCCGAAGGACCCAGGCGAGCCCCGCGAAGGATCGCGTCCTTTGCGATCCGTAAAACGCGCGTTTGGCTCGCTTCCCTATGCAGACTGCCCACGCCTCCAAGAAACAAAAAAGGCGCAGCCCGCAGGCCGCGCCCTTCTTTTTCCGAATTTTGATTCGATGATACTATTATATCACATTGCTATAGGCAAATGGGACATGTTTACTCGAAATTTGAAATTTATATCTCCTTCATTTGCCCCACATAGCCTCAACCGTGTAATTCCTGCCTATTGACAAGATTTTGGCCTACCGTTTTCCATAGGCCGCAAACTAATCGGTGCTCCAGGTCCAATTCGGGTATCCCGCGGCCTGAGCACTCTACATTTGCCTCATTTAGTGCAGCCATTGTGCTTAAATAACTGTAATGAACTGGAACCAGCTGCTCTCAACTAAGCGAGTCAAGGCGCTCTGGGGAGAGAAATCCTCAACAATCTCGGAAGGCGATCCGCGGTCGGAATTTGACCGAGATTATGGACGCGCGGTCTTTTCGACACCCGTTCGCCGTTTGCAAGACAAGGCCCAGGTCTTTCCGCTAGAGGAACACGATGCCGTCAGGACACGCCTCACTCATTCTCTTGAGGTGTCCAGCGTTGCTCGGAGCCTCGGAGAGGCGGCAGAACGCCAAGCGTTAAAAAGGGAGGGCACCGGCTTTACGAAGGCTGGATGTATCCCAACGATCGCGGCAACGTGTGGGCTCATTCACGACTTGGGAAACCCCCCATTTGGACATGCTGGCGAGCTGGCGATCGCTGACTGGTTTCAAAAAAGGGAACACGCCAATCCGGGGCTCTTCTCAGATTTTGACCCAAAAGACGGCAAAACAAAAGCGCCAGATACGCAGTTCGCAAAGGATTTCCTCAATTTCGAAGGCAACGCACAGACACAACGTCTTCTGTCTCGCCTTCAGGTACTTGCCGACGACTACGGCTTGAACTTGACCTGTGGCACCCTGTCGGCAAGCTGCAAGTATGTGGCTGCCTCGGACTCAATCGACACCTCCGTCCAAGCGAAGAAGAAGCACGGTTATTTTGCGTCGGAGAACGACCTGATCTCAAGGCTAAGGAGCGAGGTCGGAACTGGTGACGCTCGAAACCCCATTACGTTTCTCGTGGAAGCCGCCGACGATATCGTCTATTCGACGGTTGATCTGGAGGACGGAATCAAGAAGCGATGCATAAGCTGGGATTCTCTCGAGGAGGAGCTTCGAAAACGGTGCGGTTCCGAGTGCCTGAACCGGTCTTTGTCTAAAGCGAAGGAAAAGATCGATCCTGCGGGGCTTAAAGGACAGACGCGGGACGAGGCAATGGCGGTGGGATTCCGAACCTTCGCAATCACGGAGATGGTTGTCGCGACCATTAAAGTTCTTGAGGCCGAGTATGACAGCCTTATGATGGGGGCATACACGCATGAGATTCTCTACAAGTCCGACGCTGCAAGCTTGGCTACTGCCTGCAAGAGTATCGCCCTAGAGCACGTGTATGTTTCTCCCGAAGTCTTGAGGAGGGAAATCATGGGTCGCGAGATAATTTTCGACCTCCTCGACTTATACTGGGATGCTGCACAAGCGGTCGGACCGGATAAGAAGGCGAAGGGCTTCAACAAAAAGGTATACAGCCAGATCTCAAGCAATTACCGTCAGATATTTGAGCGGAACATGGCCAAAAGCGAACAGTTGGCGATACCGGTTCAGTACTTTCGCATGCAATTGATCACTGACCAGATCTCGGGCATGACGGACTCCTTTGCCGTAAACTTACACCGTGAACTAAAGAATGGCTGAAGTGCATTCAATTGACTACGAGCGCAGACTTCGACGACAGCTGCGAACATTCCTAGCTGGCCGGGGGCCACACCGTGCCGTCGTGTCAACCCTTTACGACTGGAAAAGGAAGGATTGGCGTCCGTTTTTGTTTGGAGGACTGCTGCGTGACATTCTGATTTTGGGTCGTCGGCACGGACCGCGGGACGTCGACGTGGTCATAGAAAATGGTAGCTCAGAGGAGCTAGCAGAGGCGCTTCATCCGTACATCAAAAGGCGCAACAGGTTTGGAGGATTCCAGTTGGAGCTTAGCAAGTGGCATTTCGACGTGTGGCCCTTGCATAAAACTTGGGCATTTGTACAGAACAAAGGGCTAATAGCGAGTCCTCAGAATCTGCCGAAGACCACGTTTCTAAATGTTGAGGCAATCGCCGTATCGCTAGGCGAGAACGGAGAGGTGGGGGACATTTTTGAAGCTGGCTTTTTTGACGCCGTTCGCACGAAGATATTGGATATTAACCTCGAAGATAATCCGTACCCGGCCCTAGCAGCCGTTCGGGCCCTCGCCACGGCGGAAAAACTGCGATATTCGTTGAGTCCGAGATTGGGTCATTACATCCTCGATACAGAAAAAGACCTTGGGTCGGAGGCCTTGGTAAATGCCCAAGATTCTCATTACGGGTACGTTCGCTTTCGTAGACTGACGATTCAGAAGTTAGTCAGGCATGTAAGACGCGAACTTTCTCGATCTTCGGTTGAACCGATACGTCTGCACGACCCTGCTACGCGGCAGCTTTCACTTTGGCACCTCGAGGAGTCCGCTTAGCTCAAACTCATTACGAGTGCTCCGTCTTCCCATCTAGCAAATTCATCGCGTGAGGCACCAACTCCAGCACCGCCTGCAGTGATTCCACCGCACCGGCCGATCTTTCAAACCGACTCATGCGCATGCATATACGCCCGCAGAATAGCGTTGATGCGCGTTTGATAGCCACGCTGTTGACGGAACCAGCGCAGCAAGTCGGAGTCCAGCCGCATGGTCACAATTTCTTTCGGCGCCGGCATCACGACCTTCGCGCTTTTCCAGAATTCTTTATCCGTGGCATGCGCGTCGGGGTCGGCCGCAATCCCCTTGCGTATCGTGGCAGCACTCACGCGGCGCAACTTATCCCAGTCCGTGCCGCCGCCTCGTTTGTGGTTCGCTTTCTTGGTCCTCGCCCTGTCGGTTTTCAATCGCATAAGCCCTCGACATGCTGCCAGTAGTAGCGCCGTTCATGCGGCTCCGCGCGCCAAGCCGAGATGATGCGTCTCTCGTCGTCTTTCCTGTCGCTGTAAATGACCGTAATCTCCAGGCCGCCCACGAGTCCGATGGCATACACGCGCTGTTCGCCGTAGGCGAACCTGTCATCCACTCTTTCGACGGTCGGGCCTTCGAAAATCCGCGCCGCGTCTTCGAACGCAAGCCCATGCAACTCAAGGTTACGGCGGTTATTTTCTTCGTCCCAACTATACCGCATAAGACGTATTTACACAACGTAAATACATAAGCCGGATGTCCCATGTCTCGCGTTTTTTGCGAGAAGGGGGGATTTCACAACCGCCTACGAATGTTCCGTCTTCCCATCCAGCAAATTCAGCGCATGCGGCACCAACTCCAACACAGCTTGCAGCGATTCCACCGCGCCGCTGGGACTGCCCGGCAAATTCAGAATCAGAGTCTTGCCGCGCACGCCGCACACTCCGCGGCTCAAGGCCGCAAACGGAGTCTTCTTGTAACCCTCGCTTCGCATGCGCTCGGCCACGCCGTCGATTACACGCTCACAAATCGATTCTGTTGCCTCCGGAGTAACGTCGCGCTCGGCGATTCCCGTCCCGCCCGTGGTCACAATGAATCGCACCTCCAGCGCCAGGTGGACCAGCGCGTTCTGAATCTGCATGGAATCGTCCTGAACGATTTGCTTGGCCACCACGTGAAAGCCGGATTTTTCCAGCAACTCGGCGACCGCCGGACCTGAAACATCCACGCGCTGCCCGCGCGCGCAGGAATCGCTCACCGTAATCACAGCAGCCGAAGAGTTTGCCGGCACGTTCAAATTAATTGTCGAGGAGAACATCGTCCTCCTCTTCCGTTCCGCTCCTGGCGCTGGCGGCGCTTCCCGCGCCGCTATTGCCATCAGCACTCGGAGCAGTGCTAACGCCGCTGTCGTTACTGTTGCTGACACTTTCGCTGGCCGCGTCCGCGCCGCCGTCGCGCTGCGATTCGTCCAGCAGCCGCAAGCCTTCCATCAGCAGTCCTTGCGTGTTGAGCTGCGTGGTTTCCTGATCGGTCTTGCCCTCGAAGTTGAGTTCGAAGTTGCCGCCCGTCCAGCGCAGAACCTTGAAGACCGCTTGATCTCCCAACAAAGATCCGTAGGTCGCGTGCTTCACCTGTCCCTCAACAAAAAAGACTTCGCACTTCTCGGCTTCGTTATTCAGTTTGAGCTGGCAGCTCTTGCGGCCCATCTCCAGCGACTGCATCAGATCGATCACATTCATCTGCGAGAGGTTTCCGCGAACTACGCCGTCGGAGGGCGCAGTCTTTGCCATCTTTTCCAGAGCGATGCGGTCCACCGTGCGCTTGATGCGCCGCGTGGCCTCTTTCAGAAAAAAAGGCTTCGCCAGATAATCGTCGGCGGCATCCTGCGGAGATAGACGCTCATCAATGTCCGCGCGGCTCGCCATCAAGATCGCGGAAAAATTCGCGGTAGCCGGACGGCTCTTCAGCTTCTCCACCAATTGCCGTCCATCCATTCCCGGCATCCGATAGTCGCAAACCACCAAATCTGGCGGATCATCGACGGCCTTCAGCAAAGCATCCGCCGAATCGCCCGCCGCCGCCACCCGCGCAAACGGAGCAAGAGCGTGCTGCAGCATTCCCAGAATCATGGGGTTGTCGTCCACCAACAGCAGTTTGACGTCATTCGCCATTGTTTTTCTTTACTCGCCGATACTCTCCGCTCTTCCCGCCACTCTTCCGCTGCAACACAATCTCGCGAATCTCAATCTCTTTATCGAGGCCCTTCAGCATGTCAAAAATCGTTAGAGCGGAGATACTTGCGGCCACGAGAGCTTCCATCTCGACTCCAGTTTCAGCGGTGGTGACGACTTTGGTGGCAATCGCGACGCCATTCTCGCACAGCGTCATGTTGACATCAACGAGGGAGAGCGGCAGAGGGTGGCACATCGGAATGAGATCGGATGTGCGTTTGGCGGCCATGATGCCGGCGATGCGGGCGACTTCGAGCGGATCACCTTTGGGATTTTGCGGCAGCGCTTTCATGACTTCCGGCTTGATGCGGACGAAAGCGCTGGCCTCGGCCTCGCGTTTGCTGGCGGCTTTGCCGGAAACATCGACCATGCGCGCGCGGCCGCAGTCGTCGTAGTGGGAGAGCCTCTTCGCCATGCGGAAAGTCTATCTTACATGGGAGGCGGGCTGGGAGTAGTTGAGCTTTATGCAGGACGAAGCAAGCTAAGCCTCTAACGTGGCATCACGGCTACCCACTCGCCTGCGAGAATGTGCTCGCGGTCGGGCGGGATTACGACGAGGCAGTTCGAGCGGGATCTGGCGGCGATATCGCCCGATCCTTGCCAGGGGACAAGTTCTACTTGCGAATTTTCATACTGGCCAGAGAGGGTGGCGGGAAGGAAGCGCTTCAGTCCGGGCTTGACGCGGATTTCGGATTTCAGACGCGCATGGAGGAATACGAGCGGGCGCGGGGACATTCCAGAAAGGGCTTCGATCAGGGGGCGGGCAAAGAGTTCGAAGGTGACCATGGTTGAGACTGGATTGCCGGGGAGACCGAAGAAATATTTGTGCAGGACAGGAGCGAAAACCTCGCGGGCGGGGGCGCCCGCGCCACACGAGCAACTTGGGATGCGGCCGAATACTACGGGGCGGCCGGGTTGAATTTTTGCTCCGGTGAAAAAGAACTCGGCTTGCATCTCGGCCAGCACTTGTTCGACTAAATCGTAGCGTCCCATGGAGACGCCACCGGTCATCAGAAGTAAATCCGCTTGCAAGCCTTGCTCGATTAATTCGCGCAGGCGGCGCGGCTCGTCGGGAGCGACCGGCAGCAGCACGGGTTCGCCTCCGGCTTCCTGGACTTGCGCCGCGAGTGAATAGCTGTTCGAGTTGCGAATCTGCGTGGGACCGATTTCCGCATCGACGTCAACGATCTCGTCACCCGTGGTGAGCACCGCGACGCGCGGACGAATAAACACTTGCAAGCGCGATTTGCCGACTGAGGCGGCGAGCGCGATGGCGGCCTCGTTGAGCCGCGTGCCGCGATCGAGCACAAGGCTGCCGCGTTTGGCTTCGGCTCCTTGCGCGACAATGTTTTCTCCCGGCGCAACCGCTTTCGTGATTTCGACGCAGTCGTTCTGCAGAGATGTGTACTCAATCATTACTACTGCGTCCGCGCCGGGCGGCACCGGGGCGCCAGTCATGATGGAGAATGCTTCCCCGCGATTAAGAGTGAGGACTTTCCCGGGCGGTGGGCCGGCTTTGATCTCTCCTATCACGGTCAACTTTGCCGGAAGCTTCGCCAGATCGGCGGCGCGCACCGCGTAGCCATCGCGCGTGGATCGCGGAAAGGGAGGGATGTCGCGATCGGCGGCGAGGGGCTCGGCGAAAACTCGGCCGGCGGCGTGCAGTAGGTCTACGGTTTCGTTGGCGCCTGGGGACACGCGCGATGCATGGTCCTCGACTGCGCGGCGTGCGTCTTCGAAGGTTAGGAGGAGGGATTGGGGCGGCGGTGCGGCCATGCAGGGATGATAGTGGAAAGATCCCCACTTCTTGCAAGAAGCGCTAGAAATGGGCAGCCGGCCGACTTCTTCGCGGCCTTTACAACGGCGTCTTTGGGTGTGTTTTATCTCGACTCAGCGGTTTACTCCATAAAAGACCTCGATTTCCAGGTAGTGCCGGAGTCTATAACTAAAACACTTAGCATGATTATGCACCTCCATGGTTGCATATATAGCGTATACGTAGTACAATCAATCTGCAGTGCGACAACCGCCTTATGGCACAGAGGAGCGAAGCTTCGGCGTTCGGCATTCCTTCCCGAGAACAAAGGGAAGAGGTTGAGACCTACCAAAAACTTCGAGCGGCGGAAGCGAAGCTCGTGGGACCAGACGGCAGGACAGAGACGTTGCCCAACAATCTTTATTCGTTCCTGCTGCGGTTGCTGGCTGATCTCAGGGCGGGCCAGTCCGTCACGCTCCTGCAAAGCAGGCATGAGTTCACAACGATTGAGGCCAGCAAGGTTCTGGGAATGTCGAGACAGTTTCTGGTTCGGTTGCTCGAGAAAGGCGAAATCCCATTCCACAAGGTGGGTACGCACCGCCGGATATACGCGCGGGACGTGCTGGGATATAAGGCGAAGCGTGATTTGTCCCGGCGCAAGAATTTGGATGATCTGGCAAGGGCGGAGTATGCCGAGGGCCTGTACAGCCAGATACCAGATGACTTTAACGCAGAACAATGAGCGACGTCGTCGTATTGGATGCGTGCGTATTGGTTCCCATGCCTCTGTGTGACACGCTACTCCGGCTTGCCGAAGACCCGGCCATGTACCGGCCGCTTTGGAGCGAGCGAATTCTTGTCGAGATGGGCGATGCGCTGGAGAAAAAGTTAACGCGAACCGCATCGCAGCGGGAAAGGCGCGTGCTGGCGATGCGAGCCGCGTTTCCCGAGGCTGAGGTGAGTTTCCCGGAGGATCTCGCCAAAGCCGTTACATGTATTCCCGATTTGAGCGATCGTCACGTGGTGGCTGCGGCTATCTTCGGCTCGGCAGACCTAATTGTGAGTCGCAATAAAAAACATTTCCCGGCAAACTGCATTGAGCAGTACGGTCTTATCTGCCAGACTCCCGATGAATTCCTGGTGCAGCAGTTCTATCTGTCTCCTGAATTGGTGCTGGAAAAGATAGACCTGCAGGCAGCGGCTCTGGGTCAGGAACGTTCGTTCGTTGTCCAGCTATTGCGAAAGATGACTCCGTCGTTTGCTGAGTTGGTGGAAAAGGGAGTGGGTGGCGGGTGAAGGGTCAGAGCGAGTGACGGGGCTGCAGGCCAGGTGCGTCCCTCAGCGGCTAAAGCCGGGTTCATTTGGAGCGGACGTTTACGGCACGGCTGAAGTGGCTGCGGAAAAACTTAGTTTTTGGCGTGCTGCAGTCCTCCGCAACCTGCTTTCGTGCTCGCTTTTGGCCTAGATCGAGC
>CZKH01000004.1_pt1 | contig 50494 bp, 47 predicted proteins | sample 682611 | NCBI WGS metagenome assembly CZKH01 (sample SAMEA3539301, study PRJEB10725) | soil metagenome | biome: tundra; feature: field; material: soil | place: USA | collected 2010-05 | depth 0.15 m | reverse complement strand
CAAGAATGCCTCCCGCATGTCCCGCCTCACGGAAGACCTGCTCACCCTGGCCCGCGTCGAATCCGGCGAAACTCGGTTCGATGCCGAGCCGGTTCCTCCCGCCGAACTTCTCCACGACGCCGAAGAGAGCTTCCGCGAAATCGCCCGCACTCACGGCATTGACCTTCGCATTCAGGACTACCCTGTTCCAGAAAGTCTTCCGACAGTCCTGGCGGACCGCGAAGCCATTCATCAAGTCTTCTCCAACCTCATCGACAATGCCCTGAAATACGGCGCTTCCGGCGGACGCATTGTCCTCGGCGCCCGCTCGGTTCCGCACGCCGTCGAATTCTGCGTGCAGGATTTTGGCGCTGGGATCGCCTCCGAGCACCTCCCGCGCCTGTTCGAACGCTTCTATCGCGTCGATAAAGCCCGCTCCCGCGAATCCGGAGGCACTGGCCTTGGCCTCGCCATCGCCAAACACATCATGCTTGCCCACGGCGGCTCCATCCGCGCCGAGAGCGAACTGGCCCACGGCTCGACCTTTTTATTTACTCTGCCCGCTGCCTAGGCTGCCTTTAGGCTATGTCGGCTCTCCACGAAAATAACGGATTCATGGACGGGAACTATTGACACGGGTTCGGTGTCCACTTACCAGAGACACACGCCGGAGGGGATATATGGCTTCCCTACGATCTGTGATCTGTCGTCTATATCGCTCTGATCATTTGCTTCGCTGCGACTTTGAGTTCCGCTCAAGCGCAAGCCGCCGGATCGAACCGCAAGCCCGAAGATCAAGTGGCACAACTGGAGCGCGATTGGCTCGCCGCGGACGGCAAAGGCGACACCGCCTCGTTACGCCGGATCATCGCCGATGATTTCATCGGCAGCACCTTCAACGGCGGGCTGCTGAGCAAAGAGGACATCATCCCGGAACGCACGGGTCCCGGCGGGTTTGCGGGCGCGACGCCGGGCGAAACAAATGTGCGAATCTTTGGTGATACCAGCGTCCTGATGGGAGTCATCAACACTGTTGGCGGGCCAGAACCGAGGCAGATCAGGGTGACGCTGGTTTGCCAGAAAAGGCCACAGGGCTGGCAGATAATCGCGGCGCAGATGACGCACGCGCAGTGACCGTGCGCACCAATGGCGGGGCAATCCCCTTACGCTCCCGGATGAATCCACCGCACCAGCCAAAAAGCCACCGCAGCCACCAGTGCCGACGCCGGAATCGTCACCACCCAGGCCCAGACGATGCGCCGCGCCACTCCCCAGCGCACGGCCGACAGCCGGTGCGTCGCTCCCACGCCGACAATCGCTCCGGTGATGGTGTGCGTGGTACTCACGGGAATTCCAGCCAGAGCGGTCGAGAATAGCGTGATCGCTCCCGCGGCTTCCGCGCAGAATCCGCCCACCGGCTTAAGTTTGGTAATGCGCGAGCCCATGGTGTGAACAATTCGCCAGCCACCAAAATACGTTCCCAGCGCAATCGCCGTATGCGCTGCCAGGATAATGGGCCAATGAAATTTTCCCCAACTACCGGATAGTTCTGCAGAGGTCAGAAAGTGCGCCCCGTACAGCGCGCTGGCCACGATTCCCATCGTCTTCTGCGCATCATTGCCTCCGTGACCCAGGCTGTACGCGGCGGCAGAGAAAAGTTGGAGCTTGCGAAACCACATGTCAATTTTCTGGGGAGGCTTATCGCGCAGAAGCCAGAAGATGGCGACCATAAACGAGAAGGCCAGAACCAGTCCCATGATGGGAGCGACTACGATGAAAATCAACGTCTTGTACCAGCCCTCGGCAATAATCACGTGCCATCCGGAGCGCATGATGGCGGCTCCGGCCAGGCCGCCAATCAAAGCGTGGGACGAAGAAGTCGGCAGTCCCCACCACCATGTCAACAGGTCCCAAACGATGGCACCCAGCAGTCCTGTAATCACGACATACTGCGTGACGTCCTCGATGTGAATCATTCCCGAGCCTATGGTTTTGGCCACGGCCGTACCCAGAACAAAAGCGGCCACAAAATTAAAAAACGCCGCCCACACTACCGCCAGCTTAGGAGATAAGACCCGCGTGGACACCACAGTCGCAATGCTGTTGGCGGCGTCGTGAAACCCATTCAGAAAATCGAAAATCAGGGCGACTACGATTGTGATGATCAGCAGCAGCAGGTCAGGCTTCACCAGTTTTCCTGTTGGCCTAGATTCATTGAACTCAGGTGTTCTTTAAGACGACGGTTTCCAGCACATTCGCTACGTCTTCCGCTTTGTCAGTGGCTCTCTCGAGGAATTCGAGCAATTCTTTGATTTTGATTAGGTTGATGGGATCTTTCTCGTATTCAAACAGCTTGGCGATCGCCTGCTGGCATACCAGATCCGCTTCGTTCTCCAGGCGGTTGATCTCCACGCAATGAACCAGAATATTGCCGTTCTTTTGCATGAGAGATACAGCCTTCTTCAGCTCCTGACTTTGCATCAGGATGATCCTGGCCAGCTCTCCGGCGGCCGGCGGCGGATTGGTAATGCGATACATCGCGATCCGGGCGCCGGCGGCATTGACAAAATCGAGAACATCATCGAGCTTCGAGGCCAACTGGTGAATGTCTTCCCGGTCGATGGGCGTGATGAATGTCTGGTTAAGCTTGGTCAGAATGGCATGGGTGAGTTCGTCACCCTCGCGCTCGATCCGGCGAATCTCGTCGATCTTTCTGTCGACATCCTGGTAATCCGCAAACAGGTCGACCAAAGCCCCGGCGCCAGCGATGAGATTTTCCGACATCGCAGAGAACATCTTGAAAAAGCTTGTATCCTTCGGAATGAGGCGGAACATTGGGGGCCAACAGACTCCAAGACTTTATAGTATTTACAGTCAGTTGAGGCGATTGAAGACAGCCACTATCTCACGCCTCCCCCAATCCCGTCAAACGACCCGTATGGGATGGGATTCCACGGGCTCGCGAAACTGCCCTGCGAATGGAAGACGATGACGGCGGCTACGCGCCCGACGGTTAGTTTGTTCCTCGACGAGGGGCGTCGATAACCGAGCGTCGGGGCATCCTAAGCTGAACGACCAGGAGCAAACCGAATACAGCGCCCGCTCCAATCGCTGTTCGATGTAGAAAATCGAGTAAAACGAGACCGATCGCCATTCACACATTATGCAGCTCTCTGACCACAACAGCGACATTACTATAGTGCTAGTTATTGTGCTCTAGGCTCCCGGCATGCCGAAACAGGAAAAATGACCAAAAATTCACAGCCCCTTAACCCACCTCCGGCAAAGAAAATCTATGCTTAGCCGTTGACCATCCAGTTATGCGTACGGCAAAATCAGAGTCAATAGCTTTGCGCACTCCCCCGTCTGCGCCACAGGGAGACCTAATGAGTACCGCACGCGTTGAAAGCCTTACCCCCGAACCGGCCCATCAGCACATCGTTCGCCGCACCATCGAAGCTTGTCATCTCGCCAAGGAAGCCGCCGGCGCCGCCGCCGAAGGCATCGCCACAGGCTCCGCCCCATTGTTGAATTCACTCCGCCAGCGCGAGCGCGATCTCGATACGCTCGACATGGAAATCGACAGCGCCGTCACCACCGTCATCACCGAAGTCGATCCCGCCCAAGCCCGCGAACTCCTCGCCTGCATGAAGTTCATGATCAGCCTGGAGCGCATCGGCGACCTGCTGCTCAGCTTCGCCAACAGCGCTCAAGCCGCTGCCGGCCGTATCGATTCCGACGATACCCGCGACCTTACCCACATGGCCACCATCCTCGAGAAAATGCTCACCGACGTTGGCGACGCCTTCTCCGCCCGCGATGTGGGCAAAGCCGTCGATGTGCTCCGCGCCGACTCCGAGATCGATCGCCTCCGCAATCTCATCTTCCTCCGCCACATCGAGAATCCAGAAAACATCGCCCGCCAGGCCAGCCTGCAGATCATCTTCATGACCCAGTCCCTCGAGCGCGCCGGCGATCACGCCAAGAATCTTGCCGAAGAAGTCTGCCATTTCGTCAGCGGACACACTGTCCGCCATGTCCTCAAGACCTACGACAAACCCGTCGAGCAAATGTTCATCGACTACCTTCGCCGCCGCGAGCAACACTAAGCTGCCGTGTGGGGCGGACACTCCCTTCGGCTTCGCTCAGGGCAGGCTCTGTCCGCCTCTTTGTCCATGAGCAAGTAGTTGAAGGTTCCGCAGACCCGCAACGGCAAGAATCTCTCAAATCACTTGCCGGATCGTATACCATCGCCTGCAGAAAGCGATCGGAGACGCATGGATGTCCACTTAGTTGACGGAACCTATGAACTGTTCCGCCACTTTTACGCCGTGCCTTCTGCCGCGGATGTGAACGGCCAGGAAATCGGCGCAGTCCGTGGTGTCTTGACTTCCGTTTTGTCCATGATCGAGCGCAGCGCAACTCACCTTGGCGTCGCAACCGATCACGTCGTGGAGTCGTTCCGCAACGATCTGTATCCCGGATACAAGACCAGCGAAGGTGTACCTCAAGAGTTGCTCTCGCAGTTTCCCATTCTTGAGGAGGCGCTCGAAGCAATGGGAGTGGTCGTGTGGCCCATGGTCTACTACGAGGCGGATGACGCTCTCGCCTCGGCCGCCAGCAAGGCCGCAATGGATGACCGCGTGAGCCAGGTGCTCATTTGTACGCCAGACAAGGATCTGAGTCAGTGTGTTGTGGGCACCCGAGTTGTCCAACTGGATCGCCGGCGGGACATCTTGCGCGACGAAGCCGGAGTTGTAGCCAAATTCGGCGTGAAGCCGCAATCGATTCCCGACTACCTCGCTGTGGTCGGCGACAGTGCGGATGGCTTTCCGGGCTTGTCCGGCTGGGGCGCGAAGGCCGCGGCTCTCACCTTATCTCAGTATCCCCACCTGGAAGAGATTCCCAAGGATTGGCAAGTATGGCATCCCTCAATTCGCAGGGCCCGCTTGCTGTCGGAATCGCTATTCAGCGCGTGGAACGACGCGATATTGTTTCGCACCCTTGCCACCCTGCGCCGGGATGTCCCCGTCTCCGAAACTGTCGCTGACCTTCGTTGGAACGGACCGCGCCCGAACTTTGGGGAATATTGCCGGCGAATGAAGTCTTCCGATCTGCTCCGTCGCGCCACAGCGGCAAAATCGAGAACGTAATTAAAAGATGCTCCGCGTGGGGCTGACACTCCCGTCGGCTTCGCTCTGTCCGCCTCTGTCCACGAGCCGTCCGTCATAGGCCCGCACAGCTGTAGCCAAGGATTGTTCCGGCCCAGCGAAAGCCTGCAGCCCAGCCCGCCTACCCTTTCTCTAAATATTTTCCGACTACGCTGGCGCAGGCTTCGACAAATTCCTTTTCCGGTGCAGTGAACGTAGTACCAAAATAGCTCTCGACATCAAGCTCAGCCGCGAGCTTATTCTTCACCAAGATGGGGACAACGATTTCACACTTCACCAGCGGCGATCCCGCAAGATAACGCGGGTCTTTGGAGACGTCATGCACTACCACCGTCTGCCCGCTGCTGGCTGCGGCGCCACAGAGTCCAGTGTTGAGAGGAATGCGGGCATTGGGCGTGAAGCTGCCGGCGAAAGGCCCGACCAGCAGGATGCCGGGGTCCGCCGGGTCGACCAGATAAAACCCTACCCAGTTGTAGCGCGTCATCTTTTCGTGCAGACGCTGGGAAATATGCTCCATCACGGCGTTGGCCGTGGGAGCGCTTCGAGCAAAGTCCTGAAATTCTCGCAGAAGTTCTTCGTGCACCGGCATCATCCGTTCGGCCCTCGTGGGTGTAATCAGGAAGCTCTGCTGGCATACGAAGCTCGCCCCCGGTCCCACATCAGTTTACCCGGAGAGTGGAATCCTTAAAAAGGCCGCGAACCTAGTCGAATAAGCCTGAGTGGGCGGACACTCCCTTCGGCTTCGTTCAGGGCAGGCTCTGTCCGCCTCTATACACGAGCAATCAATAATGGGTCCAAAGGGAAAGATAGTGTGTTAGATGAGAATGATTATAATCAAAGAATAATTCACGAACAAAATCGATAAACAGGAATTCTGCTTTACCCTGCCGGAAAACGGGGGGAAGGTTTACGGTTTCTGCTTCGGTGCGTAATAACCCTTACTGGCCTGCACCGTCAACTTCGAACCGCTCTTCACAGTTACCTTCAATTTGTGGAAGCGTCCGTCAAACTTCAAATCCTGCGGCGAGAAGGCCAGCATGTAGGAATATTCTGGCCTGGCGGCCACGCGTCTGAATCCTTCATTCACGTCGTTATTGTTGTGGAAGAATACTCCACCCGTCCCGTCCGCCAGTTCTTCCAGGACGGCTTGTTCCTCCGTATCGCTCAAACTCTTGTAGACAGAGTTCTGCGGATTAAACCTGCCTCCGCCCGGTGCGCTGATGTCAGTAGCAGGCATGAGCCCGCGAGGATCAAGCGCACTGACCGTGACCTCCGAGCGCACCGCGAGATCGATGATGTCGACTTGCGCTGGGTCTTCCGCAATGAAGAATCCAGGCGACACGACTATGATCGTCCTCTGCCCCGGAGCCTTCGACATTCCTTGAACCAGTGCCTTCAGAATGCGAAGCGAGGTCTCAGTTTCCACTCGGCCAATTTCACCTGTCTCTCGAGCGGCTGCGCTGGCCATCTGCCGCGCCGCCTTGGAGAGTTTCCTGTTCCCGTCAAACCCGCATGCCAAAGCCTCACCGGTGGCAGCCCCCAGCGCGTCTTCGTCCCCTTATTCGCGATCAGGTCAGCCAGGTAATAGCTCATGTTCGGACACATGGATGCCCTCTGCCTGCCGCGCACCTCCAAATGACATAGAGTTTCGTGCAACTTCGCGCGATCGGCAGTGAAGTCGATCCCCTTCTGTCCCGATGTTGTAAAAATGGCCGCGCGTTCGGTTGCTGGCGAGAGCGAAGCCAACTGGCGGTCCGCTGCCTCCCGCGCCTGCACCAGATCATTGCGCTCCAGGTGGAGATCATCGAAGAGGTACGCAGTAAAGCGCGCCTGCGGGACAACGACGGCTGGGATTTCTCCGGGTCGGGCCGGCACATTCGCCCCTTGCCCGCCCGCGTGCTCAAGGGAAAATTGCGTGATGACTTGTGGCTTGCCTTGGTCAAAGAGTTGAAAGTCATCTTTGCTAAGATTCCCAACGGTTCGACCCTGCGCATCTCGCACCACTACATGCACCGGCGCAAGCCTTACATCCACCTTGAAGGTGGAGACTGTATTAGGTGCCAAAGCGGCAGGCGCACTCTGGCTTGCCGCTGTCTGCGAACAGCTCATCAGAACGAGGTATAGCCACAATCGCACGGGACGCTTGCTCCTTCATCGAGCCATCTTTCTGGGTGCCCGCCATTATGCCTCATTCACCGCGTCCAGTAGCTTGTTTTTGCAAACTTTTCCCAAAGGCCACACCCTAGGTTCAGGACGCGTTCCTCACAACTGCCGTGTCATCTTCCCGTAGGATCCCAGCGGCCTGCGGATTTTTTGCCCCCACGGCTCGCTCTCCCCGCCGGACCAGCACAATCGCTCCCAGAATCGCCACCGAAGCCAACACCACCCGCATCGTCAAAGGCTCATGCGCCAGAAACCATCCCAACAAAACCGCAACTACAGGGTTCGCATAAGTGTGCGTCGCCACCAGTGCCGGCGGGACGCGCTGCAACAGCCACGTGTAGGAAGTGAACGCCACCACGGACCCGAACGTAATGAGATATCCCAGCCCAAACACAGACCGCAACGAGATGCTTGACCAGTGTGTCTGCTGGAACTCGCCCGTAACTCCCGCCGCGACCAGCAACATCGCCGCACCGCAGATCGTCGGCAGCGCCGTGCGCCCCAGCGCGTCCGATGGCAGCTTGAGCCGCGGCGAAATCACCACCCCGAATGACCACGACAAAGAACCCAGCAACACCGCCAGCAATCCCAGCAGACTGGAACCCTTCACCGTCAATTCCGCTCCCGTCAACATGGCTACGCCGGCAACGCCCAAACCCAACCCCAGCGCGCTCATCCGGTTGATCCTCTGCTGCCCCATCATCCAGCCCAGCACCAGAATGAACATTGGTTCCGTCGCGATCAGCAGCGCCGCCAAGCCAGATCCCACGTACTGCTCCGCCCAGTGCAGCGTGCCGTGTCCAATTAAAAAGAAGAATACGCCCAACACAAATCCCGCTGCCCATTGCTGCCGCGTCGGGCGAAAGCCGCGCCACCAGGCCCAGGCCAGCATGATGCCACCCGCAATCGAATGCCGGATTCCGGCCGCCACCAGGGGAGGAATCGTTTCCACCGCGTAGCGGATCGCAAGGTACGTCGAACCCCATATGACATAGATCGCCACGAAGGCCAGCGCCAGTTTGATGGCGAGCCCCCGGTCGTGCGCGTTTGAGGGTTTGCGCGGCTCAGGAACGATCACGGGTCTGCCTCCAATATTAATCATCTTGCCGCTGCGAATCAGGGCCAAAATCTGTGCCGGTTGGGCGAAGAACACGGGAGTAGACCTCCTGGGAACGAATAACCTGCTAAACTGTATTTATAGGTTACATGCCGATCATATAACTTGTTAACAGTATTTCAGCGGTTATATGATTTAAGAGGAAGACTTCACCGATTCCACGATGACCGAAACCAAACTTGAGGGACGACGACCAGCGCTCTTCGAACTGATCGGGGGCAACGTCTGCCTCGATTTCATCAACACGCTCGACGATCGCCACATAAAGCCAAAAGAATTGCTCGAGACCTACAGCGATCTTGCCCGCTTTGGCGAAGACGCCGCCCTGCTCGAACCGAGACAGGTAGACCGCCTCGTTAAGCTCAGTGCCGCAGCGCCGGATCGCGCCCACGCCGCCCTGCACAGAGCGAAAGAACTGCGCGAAGTCATCCACGATGTCTTCTGGGCGCTGATTAATAAGCGTCCCACTCCGGCTGAAGCCCTCGCCACACTCAATAGAGACATTCAGCTTGCGGCAGAACACCTGCGCCTGGTCCCGGCCGGCGGCCACTTCGTGTGGCGCTTCGACGACCTGAATGACCTTGATAGTCTGCTCTGGCAGATTGCCCGTTCGGCGGCCGATCTCCTTGCTTCCGAACAATTACCCTTCGTGCGGGCGTGCTCCTCCAAAGAATGCGAATGGTTCTTTCTGGATACCAGCAAGAACCACCACCGCCGCTGGTGTGACATGAAGCGCTGTGGCAATCGAGCCAAGGTCCGCAGGTTTTATGCGAAGAAGAAGAGCGCGTAGGGGAACAACTGTGAAGAAGTCCAAAAAAGATCTTCGCGGTCCACCCGCGAGAGATTCTAAGGAGCGGCCTTACGTTTACTTCAGCTCTGTGACGATCGCCCGCTGTTTTCCGCGAACCAGCGTCTCGGTATGCGTGCGGTCACGGGGGTTGAACCGGACCGTACCCGACGTGAATGAATTCACGACGACTTTCCCGTCCGGAGTGGTCGAACTGAGGTCGCCGTCGTCAAGGAACACCACCACTGTGTCTTTATCGTGGAAGTGCATCGGCGTGGCCACGCCTGGCGTCCAGCTGTAATCCCACACGATCACGCGCTCGTTCTCCAGGATCTTCTTCGCTCCCGGCCGGGGAAACGCCAGAGGATAGCCGGTCGTATTGGCGATGGGAGCCAGCGGATGATCCTTCAGATCGATCACGATCGATCTTTCCGCAATCTTTGGTGCCGTACCCTTGGGCAAGAAAACCGCGCTACCCGCCAAGGACACGACAACGGCATCAAACGGCTGCGCCGTTGTCGGGCCGGTCACGTCCCAGACGACAACGCGTTCATTCTCGATCACCGGTTTCAGAGCCATTGGCAAGCCGGTCTGTAAGAGCATCGCGCAAAGCAGCAGGACAGGAAGCATTGGAGCACCTTTCCGATGGAGCGGAACCTCAGGAACAGGATACCTCGTCAGCGGATTCTTGCTATACTCATGTGCTACACTAGTATCGCGCCACAGTACTACGGATCATGATTGCGAGTTTCCGGGACAAGGAAACGGAACGGCTTTGGAAGTCGGGCTGGAACCGACGGCTTCCAGCCGACTTGCAGCGCAGGGCGTTTAAGAAGTTTGCTATCTTGAACGCCGCGGTGACGCTGGATAATTTGAAGGTACCGCCCGGCAATCAACTGGAGTCGCTTCGAGGTAACCGAGCCGGACAGCACAGCATCCGGGTCAACGATCAATGTCGCGTGTGTTTCGTGTGGCGGGAAGGAAATGCTTTCGAAGTAGAGATCGTGGACTATCACTAATTACTGGAGCAGCAATGGCTAAGCCGAGAAGGATCTTTGCGGTCCACCCGGGAGAGATTCTCAAAACCGAGTTCATGGAGCCGATGGGCATGAGCGCCTATGCGCTGGCGAAGGCGCTCAACTTTCCCGGCATCTATGAAGTGGTCCGCGGAGACCGGGCCATCAGCGCCGATACCGCCATTCGCCTGGGAAAGTATTTTGGTCTGCCGGCACAGTTCTGGCTGAATCTTCAGAACGACTACGACCTGAGAATTGCCGAAGGCAGTGGAATTGGAAGAGGGATCAAGCCCCGCAACGTTGGATATCGTATTCAGCTCACCGGCGCTAGAGCGAGGCGGAACGCCCTAGCCCTCGTCAAAAATAGATGCTAGATGAGGTACCATTTCCTGACCCGGAGCCGAGATTCCCATGGCCGTGCACCCGTACAACGCGAATCAGAACCCCTGGCCCGAATTGCCGCTTGAGGGGTGGCAGGATACTTACGACACTCTCCACATGTGGACCCAGATCGTCGGCAAGGTGCGGCTGGCCTTAAGCCCTCGCGTCAATCACTGGTGGGAAGTTCCCCTGTACGTCAATGCCCGCGGCCTTACCACTTCAGCGATTCCTTACGGCGATGGGATCTTCGAAATTCAATTTGATTTCCTCGAGCACAAGTTGAGCGTTCAGACGAGTTGGGATTCGTCGAAGAGCATCACGCTGAAGCCGCAGACCGTTGCCGATTTCTATGCCGAACTCATGTCCGCCTTGGAGTCGCTGGGAATAGAAGTGAAAATCTGGACCATGCCGGTCGAGGTGCCAAACCCTCTCCCATTCGAGCGCGACGCGCAGCACGCCTCCTATGATCCCGAATATGCGCGCCGCTTCTGGCAGATACTGATTTTGTGCGACAGCATCTTCAAGGAATTTCGCTCTCGCTTCATTGGCAAGGACAGTCCCGTACATTTCTTCTGGGGAAGCTTCGACCTGTGTGTCACGCGCTTCTCCGGACGCCGCGCTCCCGAGCGCGTTGGTGCCGATCCCATCACACGCGAGGCGTATTCGCATGAAGTGATCAGCGCCGGATTCTGGCCGGGCGGCGGCGATATTACGGGTCCGGCCTTCTACGCCTATGCCGCGCCTGAGCCGCCTGGCTTTGCGGAGCAACTGGTCCAGCCCGCGGCCGCTTTTTATCATCCGCAACTGCACGAATTTCTGCTGATGTACGACGATGTGCGCCGATCCGCCTCACCCCATCAAGCGCTGCTCAGCTTCCTGCAGAGCACCTACGAGGCGGGAGCAAATCTGGCGCACTGGGATCGCAAAGAACTCGAACGACTTTGAACTCGATGACTGTGGAAGATAGATTTTGGGGAGATGACAATGTCAGCGAAGTGCAAGCATCTGGAGCAAATCAAGATTAGGACGACCGACAAGCATGTCTGCGAAGATTGCGTGAAAACCGGCGACACCTGGGTCCACCTGCGTATGTGTATGGTTTGCGGCCACGTGGGATGCTGCGATTCGTCCAAGAACAAACACGCCACCAAACACTTTCATCACAGCACGCATCCCGTGGTGCGTTCGATCGAGCCTGGGGAAGCTTGGATCTGGTGCTATGTGGATGAAATAATCGCCGGAGAACTACCCGTATAGCAGGCCATCATCCTCGCGGCAGACTACTGCGCGACGGGCGTCAGCAGAAAGCCGTGCTGCTCGCCGTTAATTGTGCCCTGGCCGGTAATCTGTCCGCGCACATTGATGGAAGTCGCGATGGTGAGCGACCAGCCCGAGTTGCTGGGAATCAGCGAGTTCAAGTCCCGCATGCCTTTTTCGCGAGTCCAAAGAAAAGCGGCAAACCCAGACCAACCGACCACCTGGCCAACGTCGTTGATGGCAAAGGCCGAACTCCAGCCTCCCGGCAGTACTCCCAAGCTTTCCGCGGTATGATTCTTATTGTTATGCCACAGCACCGCATAGCTGTCGGAGCCACCAACCACCTCGCCAACATCGTCAATGCCGTTGGCGGACGCACTGGTTCCACCCGGCAGATTGGGCAACGTCTGCATGCCGCCTGACTGGGTCCAGATAAAGCCGTACCACTGTCCGTCAGCGGCGTTCGAGTAACCAGCGACCTGCCCCGCAATGTTGATCGCGATTCCCTGACTGTAATATCCGCCGGCAAGAGTGCCCAAATCCCGCATGCCGGTCTGCTTGGTCCAAAGGAATGCGTGGGGCTGAATGCCGGTGCCGTTGGAAAAACCGGTGACCTCATCCAGGTCATTGATCCCAGTGGCTTCGCTGAGCGTGCCGCCCGGCAGCGTCCCTAAGTCGTTAAGCGTTTCCTGCCTCCACAATACGGCATGTTCAGCCTGTAACTCGTTGTAATCGGAATAGCCAGCCACGTCTGAAAATGAATTGATCGCCTGGCCCACGCTGAAATTGCTCTCCGGGGGAATCGCCCCAAGATCCAGCAGACCGGCGCGTTCGCTCCAAAGGAATCCATGAGCGTTGAAGTTGGCGAAACGAGCATAGCCTGCCACCTGACCTAGAACGTTGACCGCGTTTCCTTGACTGACGGTCCCTCCGGGGAATGTGCCTAAATCGGTGATGCGGTAGTTCTGCGCCGGCACCAGCGGCGCCAGGATCAGAATGGTTGAAGTCCATATCGCGAGTCGCTTGCCCCTTGCCATATTGCACCTCGATTTCCGGAAGCTCACGGACCGCTGAGAGAGCAAGCCGCGGCTTAAGATCTGGAGTCCGGTTCGACCGTCTCGCGCAGAGGTAAACAATGGGGCGGTCAGAGCGCAATGATTATCCTCCTCGATGCACAAGTGGTCAAGACGCGAATCTATCTTGGGATGCGAATCTTGGGATGCGAATCTTGGGATTAGGATTATTCGTCGAACACTCCCATGTGTTAGAGTGCGCCCCACGATATGGCTTGGGGTCGCATTGCGTTGGCGGTATTGGCCAGTGGCATCGTCTCGTCGCTGACGGACTGGTTATTCATGGGCGACTGGCTTTACAAACGCTACGACCGGCATCCGGAGATCTGGCGATACCCAGGCGGCCAGGGAGAAAGCAGAGCCATCCTGTGGTCCAGCGTGTTGCCGTTTCTCACCTGCGGCGTTTTTGTTCTCTTGTGTGAAGGCCTGTATCTCTACTCCTACCGCGGAACTTTGGAGTTGGCTCTGGCGATCTGGCTCATCGGACCATTGCCCTTGACCATTGTGAATGCCCTGTGGATGAAACTGAGCCCCGCGATTGCTACGTCACACGCTCTGGGATGGCTGGTCAAACTCGCTCTCGCGGCACTGGCCGTAGCCATGATTCTGCGCTGAGTCAGAAACGTTGGATTCTTGAGAGTTAGGTGCGGGATCAAGCAAGAGGTGGGAGAAAAAATTGAAAGGGCCGTGACATTGGTTATGCTCTAGCTGCCGCCTCCTGCGAGGGAGCCAACAGCGTGGACGCATGTACCGTCACAGCCCCTTGATGCGATCACTGCTTTCGCAGTCCCAAACCCCAACTGCCCCTCGCAGAGCCGTCGGTTTTTTCAGGTCTGGCTGTCCTGCAGGTTGCCCCGCCTGACTGATCACCCAGTCTACTTCGGGTCAGCAAGTTTTATTTCGCTGTCCCTTTCAACCGTCGACGAATGCAACCTTAACAGAGCGTTCATAAATGTCAACGCAAACTATTGGTGCAATGCATGAACCTGACCCTGTGCATAACGAAAAGCGCAACCTATTGCATCGCCGGAGCTTATGAATATGCGGTACCAATTCGGGACTGCTTTTACACAAAGCCTTGCACAACTCCCGGGCAAACCGAAAAATTGTAGAAAGTATCAAACATTCGTCTTGACGCGGAAACGTTATCGGCGCATCTTGCTAGTAGTACAAAAGAAGAGTGGATGTCTGAACTCGTAGCTTATGTGGACGGTGGCTCCCTGGGAAATCCGGGTCCTTCCGGAATTGGGATAATTATCGATGGCTGCGAGAGTGGTCCCATCCGCATCGCCAAATGGATCGGCCACCAGGATAACAACGTCGCTGAATATGTGGCGCTGATGGAAGCCCTGCAGTGCGCTCTCTCCCTGAAGGCCAAAGCTCTGCATGTTTATTCCGACTCCCAAGTCGTGGTCCGCCAGATGCGCGGCGAGTACACCTGCCGCAGCTCACGTCTTTACTCCTTGCATTGGACCTGCCGCAAGCTGGCTCGCGCCCTGAAGTTCTCCATCTCTCACGTTCCGCGCGAGAATAATGCCGAGGCCAATCGCTTGGCCAACACAGCGGTGCGGGAGCGGTCGGTTTAGCAATCAGCAATCAGCACTCAGCAGTCCGCACTCAGCATTCAGTCAACCTACGTTTCTTTCCCGACGCCAATTGGCATTTAGCCGTCAATATTTCGTACCCCGACCTCACCCCTGGCGAAAAGCTAATTGCTGACTGCTGAGTGCCGAGTGCTGGGTGCTAACTGCCAACTGCCAACTGCCTCCCCGCACACCCTTGTGACTTTCGAGTGCCCGCACTTCTTGACACCATGCTCTCTCCGAGCGAGACTCCAACTATCGTCTTCGCCCATGGATCATTACTCGATTCTCGACCACAGTTCCTCGTCTCCAGCGATGCAGGGAGACATGTCGGGCACCGCCTTGAGGGATTCGGCCAGAAATACCAACACGCCTCTGACGAGATCTTCGGAAACCGAGCCCCGCTTTCCCGGCGAAGGTGCCGGCCGCTCCCTGGCTGAAATGGCCCAGCGCGATCTCGAGGCCACCCTGCAACTGCTCGCTGACCGAGCCCACTACATTACCGGCGCCAGCGGCGCTGCCATAGCCCTGCGCCGCGGCGAACACAATGACATGCTGTGCCGCGCCAACGCCGGCTCCAACGCTCCCGAGCTGGGCGCCCTGCTCTCCATGGAATATGGGCTCTCCGGAGAATGCGTTCGCACGCGCCAGATTTTGCGTTGCGACGATGCCGAACGCGATCCTCGTGTAAATCGCGACGTCTGCCGCGAGTTGGGCATTGCCTCGGTGGTTGTGATGCCCATCCTCAGCGGCGAGCAGGTGCTCGGCGTCTTCGAGCTTCTTTCCGGCAAGCCCCGCGCCTTTGATGAGCGCGATCTTTCCGCTCTTCTGCGGCTGAGTGAAATGGTGGAAACCGCCGTGAAGCATGCGGTCGCCGCGCAGATTGTCCCTACCGTCCCGAAGACCTCCGTTGCGGAGATTCAACCGGAAGTGGTTGCGATCGCCACTAAAACTCCGCAGCCCGAGTCAAGCACCGTTGCTATGAACTCAACTTCAGCGCCCGCACCTCCATCTCAGGAGGTCGCGCCTCCGAAACAAGAAGAGGCCTTACCCGTGCCCAAGAAGGCGCTGTTTTGGTCAGCCGCAATGCGTGCCCAGGCCAGCGGACAGTCGAGTGAAGACGCGGCGACGATCGCAGTGCCTCCAGTATTGAGAAATCTGCAGAAGTGCCAGGCCTGCGGCTTCCCGGTATCGCAAGGCCGCGCCTTCTGTGTGGAGTGCGAAGAAAAGCAGTGGCGCGGCCAGCGGCTTCCGCTGCCCGCAGTAAGCTCGCAGAAGGATCAGGCTTCGGCTCCGCAAACAGATTCTAAAGAGCCTGCCCTACGCGGTTATGCCCGGGGAACTTTTGTTCGGGATTCTCTTTCCGATCAAATTTCCCTCAGGACAGCGGAACCCAAGATCGCAGAGCCCGCTATCACCGAGCCGCAGGCCGCTCCACTCACAATTTCTGCGCCAGCCTCTGCAATCAGCCCAGCGCAGGATTCGATGTCCCCGTCGGCCGAATCGGCAAACACCGAAGCATCCGTCGCTCCGCCGGCCTCTCCGCCAGTCTCATTTTCATCGGATGTGCCAACTGATGTGCCCTCCGACGTCCTCGCCTCCGACAACTCTGCTCCATTCTTGAGCTCGGCGCTGCAGTCCGAATCCTGGTTCGCGTCCAACAAATACATTCTCGGAGCGCTGCTTCTGGTCGCCATCATCATCGCCGCCATCGCCCTGCTTCACTGATTCTTCAAGTCTGCTGCCTCTCCCTTTTTACTTTTCGACCCAGGGACGCCTGAAAAGTTCTCAAACAGACTCGGAAGTGCCGGGTAGCAGCGCGAACGTGGAACGAGTCCCGCGCAGGACGGCACCAGTTTCCATGCAAGCCCATTAGCCCACCCCCTACTTTTCTTTTTCCCTGATTTCCCCTCGCAACAGATTACAATTTCCTTCCTGACTTCCCAGATTCCTCTAGGAGGATTGATCTTGCCACCAGCCAATCGTCTGGCCGTGCATCGCTGTTTGCTGTTCCTGCTGCTAACCGCGTTCGCCGCCGCCCAAACCTCCGAGCAGCGCACCGCCCATTACCTCGATTCCGTTCGCAAGCAGTCGCCGTTGCTCCTGGCCTTTTTGCGCGATCTGCCAAAGGGTGGAGATCTGCACAACCATCTGGATGGCGCAATCTACGCCGAAGATTTGGTCGATTTCGCCGCTTCCGGCAGCCTGTGCGTGGACCGTACATCCTCGCGCCTGCTTGCCCCGCCCTGCGACTCCTGCGAGATCTACACCGCCAAACCCGCGGCCCGCTGCGCTTATGGCGACCACGTCCTCTACAACCAGATGATCGACGCCTGGTCGATGCGCAACTGGCGGCCCGGCGACGAATCCGGCCACGATCATTTCTTCGCCGCCTTCGACAAGTTCGGTCTGGCCTCGCATACCCATGTGGCGGAGGCGATCGCGGCGGCAACCAATCGCGCAGGCATGGACCATCTGCAATATGTAGAGTTCATGCACACCGCCGACGCCGGCGCAGCCGCACAACTGGCGGGAAAACTCGAATGGACTTCAGACTTCGCCAAGATGCGCGAGGCTCTTTTGAGCGCCGGCATAAGAGACGCCGCTATAGAGACCAGCAAGAGACTCGCCGCCGACGATGCCCGCGCCAAAGAAATTCTAAAATGCGGAGCCCCGGACGCTGCTCCCGGATGCAACGTAACCGTGCGCTATCTCTATCAGGTGTTGCGCGGGTTGCAGCATCAAATCGTCTTCGCGCAGATTCTCCTGGGATTCGAACTGGCCTCGTCCGATCCGCGATTTGTCGGACTGAATCTGGTCATGCCCGAGGACTGGTACGTGCCCATCCACGATTTCAATGAGCACATGGCCATGATCGATTACTTGCACAGTGTTTATCCGAAGGTGCACATCACCCTGCACGCCGGCGAACTTGCCATTGGACTCGTTCCGCCGGAGGATCTCGCATTCCACATTCGCGCGTCGGTCGAGCGCGGTCACGCCGAGCGCATCGGCCACGGAGTCTCTGTGATGAATGAAAAAGATCCGATCGGTTTGCTTCATGAAATGGCGGAGCGCAACGTGCTGGTCGAGATCGCGCTAACCTCCAACGATATGATCCTGGGCGTGAGCGGCGATGATCATCCGTTGCCGATCTACATGAAGTATGGGGTTCCAGTCGCGCTGGCTAGCGACGACGAGGGCGTGTCACGCTCAGACATGACGCATGAATATTTGCGCGCAGTGGAAAGCTATCATTTGTCCTACGTGGATTTGAAACGCATGGCACGCCAAAGCCTGGAGCACAGCTTCCTGCCGGGCCAAAGCCTTTGGAGGGACACGAAACTAGTATTCCGCATGGCGCCGGCTTGCGCAGGGGATGCGGCAAGTACAGAGAAGCCTTCCGCGCCTTGCGTAGAATTCCTCGCAGCCAACGAACGCGCCCGCGAGCAATGGAAGCTCGAAGCCGAATTCGCCAAGTTCGAAAAAAAATATTGAGAGTCAGCGTGATAATACGGTTAGGGAAGGGCACGGCTTCACAGGTTGCGGAAAAAGTCTGCTGCACGCAGGATCTGGGAAGGGCGCGACGTTTAGTCGTGCCGTAAGCCATAGAAAATCCGACCGCGCCTGAGGTACCTAGCTAAAGCTTCTCAGCAGCCCTTGCAATGCGGTCTGATCGACAAACCACTGGAGACGAATGTCCCGCAAGGCTCGAACTTTGATTTCCTCGCCGCTGGAATGGCAAATGCGCGCGTCGCCCGTTGCCCATCCCATCATTCCGGTACTGGCCGAGCGCGGCGGCACGCAACTCCGCACGCCTCTGCCGGTTGCGGTGGTCGATACGCGCGAGCAGATCCCGTTTTCGTTCCGGCGTTTCAAGGGTTGGTTTTCCGCGATCGAAACCCGTGCTCTGTCACTCGGCGATTACAGTGTGGCCGGAATGGAAAATTCCTGTGTGGTCGAGCGCAAAGATCTTTCCGACCTGATTCATTCTTTCACTGAAAATCGTGGTGTGTTCATCAAACGCCTGCGGCGCATGAGCGAATTGCCTCATGGTTTACTGGTAATCACCGCGCCTCTCAGCCAGGTCAAGAGCGCATATCCTTACAGCCGCGCCCACCCCAACCAGGTCACGCAGTCCTTAATTGCCGTTCTCGCGGGGTTGCGCTTGCCTTTTGTGTGCACGGAAACCCACGAACTGGGAGAGGAAATCGTGGCCTCCTATCTCTATCAGACATTCTTATATGATTGGCTGGAGCGCAACGGCCACGGGCGATTCTTAAGGGATGACGACTTGTAACGCTTATGCAAGATCAATTCACACTCGCCGAAACCGCGGCCCAACGCATCCTGCAACGGAGCTCGCTGCGCCCACGCATCGGTCTTGTTCTCGGTTCCGGCCTCGGCGCATTTGCCGATTCCCTCGCCGACTCCGCCCGGATCCCTTTCCCCGAAATCCCCGCCTTCCCGCGATCCACCGCCATCGGCCACGCCGGACAGTTGGTGATCGGCAAAGCCGGCTCCGTCCCCGTAGCCGTGATGCAAGGCCGCGTTCATCTTTATGAAGGATATTCCGCCCAGCAAGTCGCTTTCCCCATGCGCGTCTTCGGACGCATGGGCATTCGCGCCGTCATCCTCACCAACGCCGCCGGCGGAATCAATCTCAACTACCAGCAAGGCGCACTGGTGCTGATCCGCGACCACATCAATCTGCAGGGAACGAATCCGCTGGTCGGCCCCAATGACGACCGCTTCGGCGTGCGCTTTCCCGACATGACCCACGCCTATGCCAAAGGCTATCGAGCGTTGGCACGAGAAGAGGCAGCCAAACTCGGAATGACGTTGCATGAAGGCGTTTACGCCGCCTTGCTCGGTCCCAGTTACGAAACTCCCGCCGAAATAAATTATCTGCGAACCATCGGCGCCGACCTGGTCGGAATGTCGACCGCCTTCGAGGTGATCGCCGCGCGTCACATGGGAATCAAAGTGCTCGCCATCTCCTGCGTCACCAACATGGCGGCCGGAATTCTCGACCAGCCACTCTCTCACCAGGAAGTGATGGAAACCGGCGAACGCGTCAGGTCCAGCTTTGAAGCGCTGCTCCGCGCAGTCCTGCCGGGCCTTGCAAAAGATGGGTCTGGCTGATGGCCGAGTGCTGACCAGGCATCACGCAGCAGGTCGGCAAGTAAAGTCATGGGTCACGCCGTGGTATCTTTCTCGTCATGTCGCGATCGATGTTCCTGCTGTTGGTCGTCGCTACTTGCGGAACGGTAGCGGCGCAGTCTGGCTCCGCACGGGAGATGCCCAAGCCGGAAGTGAAGGAGGTCCAGGTTCCCTTTGCCTCCCAGAAGCCGTCGGTGACGATCAAAGTTGGTGGAACCGCAGACTGGGTGTTGGTAACCAGTGACGCTGTCTGGGTGGCAAGCACTAAACCCTACGCCGTGCTCCGCATCGATCCAGCAACCACTAGGATTGTTGCGACCGTAAGAGTCTCCGGAGAGGTGTGCTCCGGCCTGGCTTCTGGGTTCGGGAGCATTTGGGCTCCGATCTGTGGGCAGAAGCCGGGCTTGGTTCGAATCGATGCCGCCAAGAATACAATCACAGCCACACTCCCCATCGCACCCGCAGGCCCGGAAGGTGGAATCACAACCAGCGAAGATAGCGTATGGATGGTGACGGACAAGAACGGCACGTTGCATCGGATCGATCCCTCCACAAACACCGTGCGCCAGAAGATTTCAATTTCCCCCGGTTCCTATAATCCTCTCTTCAGCCACGGCATTGTCTGGATCACCGGAGTGGAGAGCAACGTCCTCACAGCCGTGGATGCTGCGAGTGCCAAAGTACTTGAGTCGGTGCCTGTCGGACCGAAGCCTCGGTTTCTCGCTGCTGGCGGTGGTTCCATCTGGACTCTGAACCAGGGTGACGGAACCGTCAGCCGGATCGATGAGAAAAGCCGGAAGGTGGCCGCCACCATTCAAGCGGGTATACCTGGCACCGGCGGCGACATCGACTATGGAGCCGAATCCGTGTGGCCAACGGTCTTTGGTGTGCCGCTCACGAATCGATGCCACAACCGACACGGTCGTGAGGCAGTGGGTGGGAAAGGGCGGCGATTCGCTGCGTTTTGGCTACGATTCAATTTGGCTCACCGATTACAAGAAAGGCTTGCTTCTGCGAATCCCCATTCAACAAGTGCTCAAGCCGTGAGCGGAAAGCCGTAAAAACATACGCGTCTCGACGTGCCGAGCGACGACACTCACCGTCTTCGCGGAATAAACAACTCCACCGGCGGCCTCACCCCATACACCGCCGAAAAGCTTCCCTGATTCACAGCCATCCCCAGATGCCCCCGCGAATCGATATATAAAAGAGGCTGCCCCAGTTGCACATCGCTGAAAGTCCGCACAAACTTGATCTTCATCTCTTTGTCGCCAATCTTTACCGGAACTTCCTGCCCGCGCTGGTAGCCAAGCTTCAGAAAATCTTCCGCGTCCAGATTCGTCACCAGATTCCCAAACGGGCCATCGGTCGCAATCACTTCCGCCGTAACTCCGCGCTCGTCCAGCCGCGCCGCCTTCAATTCCAAACGCACCAGCGACGCGACCGCCATCTCCGGACCAACCTTCGTCCAATCCTCCCCGCGCGCCAAGTGCGCTCCCACGGGAGAAAAAATGTCGCGCCCGTGGAATGTCGATGACATCTTCGTCCCAATCATCCAATCCGTATTCGTAATCTCGTGCACGCCCTCGATCCCGTCGCGCTGCTCCACCAGCGTGAGCAGCCCGTTATCCGGCAGCACAAAATATTGTCCGCGCTTCGACTTGGCCACGATCGCCTTCCGCGTGCTGCCCACAGTCGGATCGATTACCACCACAAAGATCGTTCCCGCCGGATAATACGGCGTCGCTCCATAAAGAAATCGCGCGCCGTCGAGAATCGAAAACGGCGTCACCTCATGCGAGAGGTCGACGATGCGCACCTCCGGCATGATCGAATACATCACCCCTCGGCAAATCGCCACCGAATCATCTACCACGCCGAAGTCGGTCATGAAGACGATCGTCTGTGGATATTTCGCTGTCTGCGCGCCAGCCATCGCCGGAACGAACAGCATCAGCGCCAGCAGCAAAACGGGAAGGGCACGGCTTTTAGCCGTGCCGCCAGAGGCTAAGAAGAATGCGGGCTTCAGCCTCTGAGGGACGTTCACTTTCCTTCGAAGAACATTTATCCGACGGGTCCTAGCCGTTCGATCCATCGCGGCGCGCCCGTATGTGGCAATCATGAGGTCCACTCCTCCGTAAGGGTTGCGATCTGTGGTCTGCAAGAATACTGGTAATTCCCGCCGTGCCGCAAATCCTGGTCGCTCCGATCTATAATATGCTGTCATCATTGCACGACCGTAAGGAGGTCTTATGCCGGAAGCTATCCCTGAGAAATATCGCGATCTGTTCCAGAAACGCGCCTTCGCCAGCCTGGGCACGCTGATGCCCGATGGCCGTCCGCAAGTCACGCCCGTCTGGTGCGACTACGATGGCGAACACGTCATCTTCAATTCCGCCAAGGGACGCCAGAAAGATCGCAACGTCCGCCGCGATCCCCGCGTCTCGCTGGCCGTCATCGACCCGGAAAATCCTTACCGCTATCTCGAAATCCGCGGCCGCGTCGTCGAGATCACCGAAGACGGTGCCAGCGCCCACATCGACAAGATGGCCAAGAAATATCTTGGCGTCGACAAATATCCCTACGGCCAGCCCGGCGAAGTGCGCGTGCTCTACAAGATCAAACCCGAGCACACCCAGGTAATGGGCTAGAGATTTTCCAGCGCTCTTGATTTTGGGTGGCGCAGCGGTTCACCGCTGCGATAACAGACCTGTTCTTATTGCGGGCTTTTAGCCCCTGCGGGGAAATATTCAAATCTACAACCTCTGCTTCCTCGGCTTCGGCAACGTCAACCGCACGCTGGTCCAATTACTTAAAGACCGCGAACAGGAACTGCGCGAGCGTCACGGCATCGCCTTCCGCATCACCGGCATCGCATCCCGCCGCCTAGGCTGGCTCGCCGATCACAACGGTCTGGATCCAGACCGTGTGGGTCGGACACTCCTGTCCGACAAAAGCCGGGAATCTGATACAAAGCCTGCGACCGTCCGAGCCTGGCTGCAAGCCGCCCAAGCCGACGTCCTCTTCGAAGCCACCTCCCTCAACGTGCAAACCGGCCAGCCCGCCGTCGATCACATCCGAACTGCGCTCCAGCACGGTGCCCACGCCATCACCGCCAACAAAGGACCAATCGTCTACGCCTACCGCGAACTGCGCGATCTCGCCGTGGCGCAAGGCAGGCGCTTCCTTTTCGAATCTACCGTGATGGATGGCGTCCCTATCTTCTCTTTGTTCGACCAACTGCCCGCCATTCATCTGAAAGGATTTCACGGCATCCTGAACTCCACTACGAACGTAATCCTGAGCGAAATGGAAAACGGCCTCAGCTTCGACGAATCATTGAAGAAAGCCCAGTCCCTAGGTGTCGCCGAAACCGACGCCACCCACGATATCGACGGTTGGGACGCCGCCGTAAAAACCGCCGCGCTGATCACCGTGCTCATGGATGTGCCGGTTCGTTTAGAAGAGATCGAGCGAGAAGGAATCCGCGGCCTGACCGCCGAAACCGTCCGCGCCGCCAGAAAAGAAGGCCGTCCCTACAAACTCGTCTGCCGCGCGAAGAAAATCGCGAGCGGAGTCACCTCCTGCGTTCGCCCCGAACAAATCCCGCTCACCGATCCCATGGCGCAAATCGCAGGAACGTCGTCCTACATCTATTTCGAAACCGACATCTTCCCCGGCCTCGCCATCACCGAAGAAAATCCCGGCCTCTTCGCTACTGCCTACGGCATGCTGGCGGATTTTGTGCGAGCCGTAACGCCGTTATCCTGAAAAACGCGGTCATTAGAAAAGGCGTCATCCTGAACGGAGCCGTTTTCCAGGCGGAGTGAAGGATCTCGCGGGGACCATCCGCTTTCTTGCGCCCGGAGGACGCCCGACCATAGCCCGTATTTTCAAACGTCCTCCGGACGATTTCGCGCTTGCCATCGTGATAAAAATAGATGACCACCATGCCAGCCACCGAAGCCGCCGCCACCACCGCCCTCGACATCTCCTACGTCCGCGCCCAATTCCCCGCACTCACCCAAACCGTCAACAGACATCCCGCCGCGTTCCTAGACGGCCCCGGCGGAACGCAAGTTCCGCAGCGCGTCATCGACGCCATCTCGGGTTACCTGCGCCGCGACAACGCCAACACCGGCGGCGCCTACGCGACCAGTCGCCGCACTGATGCCATGCTCGCCGATGCCCGCGCCGCCATGGCCGACTTCCTCCACTGCGGCGCCGACGAAATCGTCTTTGGTCCCAACATGACCACGCTCACCTACGCCATGTCACGCGCGATTGGCCGCGACCTCGGCCCCGGCGACGAAATCCTGGCCACGCGCCTCGATCACGATGCCAACGTCTCACCCTGGCTCGCGCTCGAAGAAAAAGGCGTCACCATCCGCTGGGCCGAGATTCACGAAGAGAACTGCACGCTCGACTTGGCCGATCTCGCCTCGAAGATCAACGAGAGAACCAAGCTGATCGCGGTCGGCTACGCCTCAAACGCCGTCGGCACGATCAATCCCGTGAAAGAAATTGTCCGCTTAGCCCACGCCGCCGGCGCGCTCGCCTACGTCGACGCTGTCCACTACGGCCCGCACGGCCTCATCGACGTTGCCGCGCTCGATTGCGATTTTCTCGTCTGCTCCACTTACAAATTCTTCGGCCCGCACATGGGCGTTCTGTTCGGCAAGCGCGAACACCTGGCTCGACTGCGGCCTTACAAAGTCCGTCCGCTCACCGACGCGATTCCTAATCGCTGGGAGTGGGGCACGCTCAACCACGAATGCATCGCCGGCATCAGCGCCTGCGTGGACTATATCGCCGATCTCGGCCGCCGCGCGCTGACAAATGTGGGGACAGCCGCCCCTTCGACAAGCTCCGGGCAGGCTCTCGGCTGTCCGTCGAGCGAAGCTCGACCCGCTGACCGCCGCTCGGCAATCGTCGTCGCCTTCGAAGCCATCCACCACTACGAACACGGACTGATGAACCGGCTGATCTTGGGCTTGCAGCAAACTCCGAACCTGAAAATCTTCGGCATCACCGATCCCGCACGCTTCGCCGAACGCTGCCCTACGCTGGCCCTGCGCGTGATCAATCAGACCGCGGGCCAAACTCCGCTGGCACTTGCCACCAAACTCGGTGAACAAGGTTTCTTTACCTGGGACGGAAACTACTACGCTCTGAACCTCACTGAGCGCCTCGACGTGGAAAAATCCGGCGGCTTCCTCCGCATCGGCCTCGTGCATTACAACACGGTAGAAGAAGTGGATCGCCTGCTGGCCGCGCTAAGGGAGATGGTGGCGGCATAGAGAGCCTTCACTCAGCCGCGAATTCTGTGATCACGGATTGCCGCGCTCGACGACTGGCGCCACAGTAGTTTGCATACACATTGCTGAGAAAAACCGTGGCCCCGTCTCCCAGCTTGAGAGAAAAATCGCTTCCCGTCTGATCAACCTCTTTGATGCCGGCCTTATGAAAGGCTCGCACTACTATCTGGGTGAAGTCGGCGCGGTTCGGCTTATGAGAAAAGACCCGGTCAATAAGGCTCATGACGCTCAGCCTAATCGATCTGGGTGGAAAAGAAGAACAAAATATCCCGCGAACCGTTCAGGGGCAAATGCCCGCGCCACCCGGCATGAGGTGCAGCGGGAGCGGAAGATGCGGGCACCAGTTGCCGGTGTTTCCTTTACGGCCAGCGCTTGGCTGTATCATCCCAACCAGCGGCCCGTACCGGCTGCGCCGCTGCCACCACGGGAGGCGAAGGAATGCGAATGGGCGATTGCGGTCCATTCACGGCCTGAGCCAGCGCCGGCTTCGCCATCTCGGCGTTCATTTCCTTTTCTTCGGAGAGCAACGGAGCCACCAGCCGCAGCGCTTCCACTTCTTTCTCCAGCCGGGTTAACTCCATTTCCTTCTGCCTCAGAACCTCATAAACATTCTTCATAACCTTGGGCACCTGCGAGTCGTTTAGGTTGTGCAGCTTTTCTCGCACTTTAGCAGACTTGCATCCATTGTCAAGCCATTAAACGTTAGTCACTTTACCGGGCGAGTGCTCCCACCCGTCTCGATCGGTCTGCGGAAATCCCTTACCCAGCAAGCCTTTCAACGGATATTCACAGCCCGGCAGAGATCGCAAACGTCCCTCGCACGGCCTCACTCCGTGACAGCATGCCCAAGATGCGCGCCCAGCCTGTCATTGCGGCGAGCATGCATCATCGACTGCACAAAATCCTGTCACCCGCCTGTGGACTCCCCGCACTTGATTGAAAACAAATCAGATAAACTCGCCATCTTTTCATTGACTCAAACTTTAAAAGGAGTACAACAAGATCGTTCTTTGACAGTTTCTTAAGTTTTTCCGGTTGGTGCGGCGTCCGGGGCTCAAGCTCAGTCACTCTCCCAATTGCAAAATGCGGAAAGAAGGCAAGTGAGGGTCTATAGCAAAGCGCTGGTCGAGGAGAACGGGAGACCCAGTCGAAGGCAGGATAGAGTTCCGAGGCGTTGAGTAGGTTTTTCCGGTTGGCGGTGAGCCCGGAGCCCGAGCGAAGATCGCACGCAGCGCGCCCGCAAGGGAAGCAGCACAGCAGGTCAAGCGAGGGTCTAACGCGAGCTACTGGCCGAGACGAATAGACTCAACACCACCTCGGAACTCTTTATTTTTCCCCAGTCCCCAGTTTCTGTTGTTGTTTCTGTTTCTGAACTACCACCTCTGGACTCTCACTTCTTCTTCAGCGGATACGCAAGATCCATCCCATTCGTAAACTACATCCAGACTCCAGGCAACTCACAGCCGCACACGAGGTTTCGCCTTTTCTGAGAACTGAGAACTGAGAACTGAGAACTGAGAACTGAGAACTGAGAACTGCTCCTCAGTCCACGTGCTCCCCCTCCGCCATAAAACTCTGTTCCGAAGGAGGCAGCCGATCCCCCGGCCGCGCCCAGAACACATAAAGCGTCGGCCACAGAATCACGCTCACTAATAATTCCACAATCAATCCGCCGACAATCACAATCGCAAACGGACGCTGCGAGTCTGACCCAATATCGTGCGACATCGCTGCCGGCAGCAGTCCCAGCGTCGCCACAATCATCGTCATCATAATCGGACGCAACCGGAGCGCTGCGCCTTCCTTGGCCGCCTCGCGCACAGGCAACCCACGCGTGCGAAGCTGGTTGATATATTCCACCATGATCACGCCAATCTCCACCGACACTCCGATCAGCGCCAAGAATCCCAATCCTGATGACACGCTGAAATGCGTATGCGTCAGCAACAAGCTGAGAAATCCGCCGAGCGGCGAAAGTGCCACCACGGCCAGAATCAGAAAGACCCATTTCCACGAATTGAATGCCGAATAGAGAATGAAAGACATCAGCAGCAACGTGATCGGCACAATAAACGCCAGCCGACGGTTAGCGCGCTGCTGGCTCTCGTATTCGCCCGTCCAGTCCAGGTGATAGCCCTCGGGAAACTGCACCTTCTGGCGGACTTCTTCGATGGCTTGCCGTACCGTGCTGCCCAAGTCGCGTCCGCGCACGCTGTACTTAATCGCGATATAGCGCGAGTTGCCTTCGCGGTAAATCGTCGACGCGCCATCATCCAGCGTAATGTGGCTCACCTGGCTCAAGGCCACGCGCTCGCCCGACGGCGCAAGAATTCGGATGCTGCCAATATCCTCCACCGTCGTCCGGAATTGCGGCTCATAGCGGACGGTCAAGTCATAGCGCTGCTCGCCGATCAGGATCTGGCTCACCGCCTTTCCACCCACCGCTCCTTCCACCGCGTCCTGAATGTCGCTCACGTTGATTCCGAAGCGATCCGCCGCCGCGCGATCCACCACCAGATTCACGTTCGGCTGTCCGCGCACCTGAAATGTTCCGAGATCCGCCACGCCCGGAATCTGGCTCATCACTTTCTGCATCTCCTCGGCTTTTTGCTCAAGCGTCTTCAGGTCGCTTCCAAAAAGCTTGACCGCCAACTCGCCTTTCACTCCGCTGACTGCCTCCTCCACGTTGTCGGAAATCGGCTGCGAAAAATTCCAGTCCACGCCGGGAAATTTATTGAGCGCTTCATCCATCGCCGCAATCAACTCATCCTTCGTGTGATATTGCTTCCTCCATTTTTCCCGCGGCAGCAGGTCGACGAAGAACTCCGTGTTATAGAAACCGCTGGCATCGCTGCCGTCATCCGGACGCCCCACTTGACTCACCACCTGCGTCACTTCCGAAAATCCCGCCAGCACCAGCCGAGCCTGGTTCGCTAGAGCAATACCTGCCGAAGGCCCGGTGCTTGGTGCCAGCGTTCCGCGAACCCAGATCGCCCCTTCGTCCAAGTGAGGCAAAAACTCTGACCCGATGATTCCACTGAAAACCAGCGCTAGCATCGCCGCCAGAGCCAGCAGTCCCATGCCGAGAGTGAATTTGACGTGGTCGAAGCACCAGTCGAGCGAGCGCCCGTAGTTGCGGTTCAGAAATTCCAGCAACGGGTTCCGCCATTCCTTGATTTCTCTGCTGAACAGCAGGCTGCACAGTACCGGAGCGATGAACAGAGCGAACACCAGCGCTCCTAACAACGCAAACGCCACTGTCCATGCCATGGGACTAAACAGCCGTCCCTCCACCCTCTGCAAGGTAAAGATCGGCAGATACGAAACGATGATGATGATGCGCGCGAAGAACACCGGCTTCTGCACTTCGTGCGCCGCTACCGCAATGATCTCCATGAGCGACTTTTTCTGGTCGCCGAACGAAGTATGGCGCAGGATGTTCTCCACCATCACTACCGACCCATCCACCACCATGCCGAAGTCGAGCGCGCCCAGCGACAGCAGGTTCGCCGGAATCTGCCTCAAGTCCAGCAGGATTGCCGCGAACAGCAGCGAGAAGGGAATGGTGACGGCCACAATCAGCGCGCTGCGCACATTTCCCAGGAACAGAAACAGAATCAGTGTGACCAGCAACACTCCGTCGGTCAGGTTACGCAGCACCGTGTGCGTCGTGTGCTTCATGAGCTCGCTGCGGTCCAAATGCGGAACAAGCTTCACGCCCACCGGCAACAAACCGCGGCTTCCATTCGTTCCATTCAACTCGTCAATCTTCTTGTGCAGATCGGCGAGCGTTGTCTCTGCCACCGCGCCCTTGCGCAGCAGCACAATCCCTTCCACCACATCGCCGTTATCGATGATCGTCCCATCTTCCTTGTGAATGGCTTTTCCCAATTGTCCAAGGCGGACTTTCGGTGCCTGGACCACTCTGCCCAAGTCGCGCACCCGCACCGGCGTTCCGTTCTGCACCTTCACCACGGTCGCGGCAATGTCGTCCGTGCTCTGCATCAATCCCACGGCGCGCACGTTCAGTGCCTGTTCGCCGCGTTCGATAAATCCGCCGCCCGCGTTGATGTTGTTCGCCGTCAGCGCCTGCTCCACCTGCGCCAGCGACAGCCCGTAGGACACCAGTTTCCCCGCGTCCACCTGCACCTGATACTCTCGCGTCGGCCCGCCAAATGGATTCACATCCACAATGTTCGGCACTGATTTCAACTGGTTCACTACAAACCAGTCATTCAGCGTCTTCAGTTCCATCACGTCGTATCGCGGATTGGTGCTGGTCAGCGTGTAGAACATGATCTGACCGGTCGGACTGTAATCCGGCCCGATGCTGGGATTCACTCCCGTGGGCAGCGTCACCATCTGCAACCGATCAAGCACCTCCTGCCGCGCGTTGAATGTCGTAATGTCGTCGTCGTAGATGATGGTGATCATCGACAGTCCTGACAACGACACGGATCGCAAATGCGTCAGGTGCGCCACGCCGTTCAGTTCCACCTCCAGCGGTACCGTAATTTGCTGCTCCACCTCTTCCGCCGCATGTCCCGGCCATTGGGTGATCACCTGCGCGTACGTGTCGGCCACGTCGGGATACGCTTCGATCGGCAGGTTATGGAACGAAATGATGCCCCACACGAACAGCACCAGCGCTCCGCCCAAAACCATCAGGCGGTTGCGCAGCGCAAAATCGATCATCACGCGGATCATTCTTTCTTCTCCGCTACTTCGCTCGAGAACTCGAGCGCGTTCGTCACCACTTCATCGCCCGGTTTCACGCCCTCGCGAATCTCCTGCATGCCGTCCGGAGCCAGCCCGTCCGCCTGCACGACCACGCGCCGGAATTTATTGTTCCCTTCTTTGCGGAACACCCAGTCCTTATCGTGCAAGCGCATGATGGCTGTTGCGGGAACCACAATCCGCACCGTTTTCTTGCGCGATTCAAACTTTGCCACCGCGAACATCCCCGGACGCAGCGCGCCGTCCTTATTCGCCAGTACGATTCTCACTTTCGCCGAACGCGTAGCCGGGTCCAGCACCCGCGAAACATCCGCTACCGTTCCGCGAAACACCCGATCCCCAAACGCATTGAGCTGGATGTTTGCCGAGTCGCCCAGATGCACTTCTCCCAGATCGTTCTCGAATACGTCGCACACCACCCACACCTGGCTCAGATCGGCGATCGTAAAAAGATTTGGAGTATTGTCCAGGCTCTTCACGCCTTCAAATCCAGCGACGTTCTGCTCCACAATTGTTCCCGCCACCGGTGCGCGCAAATCGATCAGATCACTCGGATGCGCGGGGTCCGCCCCCAATACCCGCACGCGCTGCGCTGTAGTCGTCACATCAACTTTGGTTTTGTCATCCGCATCCTGCGCCGTCTCCAGATCTTTCGCCGCGATCGCCCCGCGGTCGTAAAGCAGTTTCGCGCGGTCTAGGGCCTTGCGCGAGAGTACTTCATCGGCCACCGCCTTCTGATAATCCGACATCGCCGCCGCCAGGTCCGGGCTCGAAATTACCAGCAGTGTCTGACCCTTCTTTACAGTATCCCCGAGCCTCACCTTCAGATCGATCACCCGCCCGCCGCCCAGCGACGTCACATGAATCGTCCGGTTCACATCCGGCGTCACCGTTCCATTCGCCGTCAGCTCCGTTGGCAGCGATCGCGTCTCCGCCCTTGCGGTCTTAAATAATTCCGGATAGCCCGTAGAAAAAAGGTCGGGATCGACCGTCACCGGAGCCTTGCTCGCCGCCGGTGGGTCCTCCTTCGAACAACCCAGCCCCGCCAAAAGAGCGCACAGTACAAAAAACGCAATAAGCCGCGGAGCGGCGAAAGAACGCAGCCCACACCCTGCCCTGAGCTTGTCGAATGGGCGCAAGCCGTGGGTTGGCGCAGCCGGACCGACAAGCCCCGGCGGGGCGAAAGAAATATTCCTGAGGCCGCGCCGCATACCGGGCCCCCGCCAAAACCATCTCATCTTCATTGCATAACCTCGCGCCCCACGGCCTGATTCAATTGCGCCGCTGCCGTCAGATACGAACCCACCAGGTTCACGTAACTCAATTGCACGCTGCGGTACTCACTCTCCGCGTTAATAAAATCCAACAGCGCCGCCCCGCCATGCTGATAGGAAAACAAAATCGTGTCCCGCACCCGCACCGCCTGAGCCAGATACTTCTGCTTGTAAGGCCGCAACAGCGTCAGATTGCTGTTCAACGTGGCATACGCCGAATCCACATCGCTAAAAACCTGCGCCTGCCCCGCATCCCGCAACCTCTCGCTGCGCGTAATCTCGATCTTCGTGCGCAGCTTCTCCCCCTGATTGCGATCAAAAATGCGCAGCGGAAAATCCACGCCCACGCCAAAATAAAAGTCAATCGGAGGATTCCTTCCCACATCGAAGCTGATGGTCGGATCGGTCGACCCGTTCGCCACTGCCAGTTTGTAGTCCGTCTGCGCCTTGTCCACCGTCTGTATCGCCGCCTTCAAATCCGGACGATTATCCAGCGCGATCTGCCGGTAAGCGTCCAGAGCCTCGATCTGATCGCTGAAATCAAACACTCCCGCCACATCGAACTGTTCCACCGGAGTGCGGTCGTTTAACAGCATGAGCGTCTGGATCTTCGCAGTCCGCAAATTCACCATCGCCGTCTGCACGTCAGACTCGTACTGCACCCTCTGCAATTCCAATCGATCCAGATCGATCTGTGCGATGTCTCCCGCTTGATAGCGGTCGCGGCTGATCTTCAGCACGTGGTCGTAGTAATCCAGATTTTCTTTCGATACCTGCAGCACCGCCTTGGCCTGCAGCGTCTGCACAAAGGCGCTGCGCAAGTTGAACAGCAGCCCGCGTTCCAAATCGTTCTGCTGAGAAATCCCAATCGCCGTTTCTTTCTTCGCGCTCTCCGTCCGCAACTCGCGCTTGTGAGCCCGCTCGTGCAAGTAACTTATCGAGGCCGAGGGCAGCAGGTAAGCCAGCGCCCCGTGCGGCTGTCCAACCGAAAATGGTGCGATCTGATCTGAAAGTAACGACAGATTCGGATTCGGCCGCAGATGCGCCGTGATCTCCTCCGCCTGCAGTTCGCTGATATTTAATTTCCCCGCCAGCAGCGTGGGATTGTTCAGCTCCAGCCGATCCTTCACCTGCTCCCACGTCCAAGCCTGTTGCGCAGCCGGCGAAGCCGCCTGCGCCGCGCTCAAGCCCACGACAGCACCCATCACCACCAGCACTCCGCAACCTCGCCACAGCGTCCCTTGCATCAATAACTCCATCCAAACTCTCCGCCACTCCTGTCGAGACGTGGCTTGCTACGTCCTGCGGCATAACCGCCCTCTGTTGATAAGGCCCGTGGTCCATCAGGGCATCGCTTGAGCAGCCAGCCCAGAGCGAAGCCGAAGGGATGCCATAGACGCCGCGAACCAAAGCGCTTTCAGGCTCTGGGGGTTGGAAATCCAGACGAACCGTCGCTGTTCACGAAATGCGCGCCTCTCAGGAGTGTCCAATTTCCGTCGTAAGGATTTCCTGAAGATAAGAAACGCCCGCCGCGGAATGATTGCAGCTCCCTATCGGCGATTCGGCAAACGATGATTCAATCAGAATGATGCGGCGAACTACCCGAGGAGGGAACCAGGAGGGGCGCGCCCCGCATGCAAATCGCAAGCCCTCTCCAGTGGTGCCAAGAATAAAACAGAAACTTTAAGCAGCCCAGCTTCCGGAGCGGGCGGCCACGCCATACTCGCCACCAACGCCGGTGGCCCTTGCAGGCGGTTGACCCGGGCCGAATGCTTATCTCCACCCGCCTGCCGCACCGCCCGCTTGCTGGTGGAGGATTCTTCCATCTCGGTGCGCATCGCATGCAGATCGTCGGTCGCCGAGATCACCGGAAACAGCAGTACCAATACGCAGCCTAGCGCCAGCAAACACTGCAGCGCACTCACCCTGCGCGATACCCGCACTCCCGCGCCCCGTCTCCACAGCCAATAAGCCGGCAGCAACAGCAACCCCCACGCGAGATTAAGCAGCAACTCCATGCAAAAATACCCAGACGGCAAACGCAGGATTTAGTTTTTCAGAAACCTGAAATTCAAGTCAACGTGACTACAGTGCCAGCATCCAATGCGAAAGCCAGAAAGTGGTCAGTGGTCAGGGATTGTCAGTGGCCAGTGATCAGTAAAATTAGGTTTCCACTGACCGGCCACTGCTAAGGCCCCACCACCACCTGCAACGGCGCTGGAGTCTGCATCTGCTGCTTGTAGATTGCGTTCCGCTTCGCCACCTCGCCATTCACATTGACATATACCACGTAAGCCCCGTGCGGCAACGTCTCGCCAAACGGCAGCGCCATCCCCAGCGTGCCCCTCTTCAGCGGAAAGCGCTGATATCCAATCTCCGTCGCACGCCCGTTCTCCGCCACCGCCTTCACGTCAAACGTCAAATCCATGTCTTCCGCGGTGGAGTTCGACACCTCCACGCTACCCTCAATCCGGTTTCCCGCCACATGTGCCGGAACCTTCCACACCAGCGTGATCGCCTCCACCACTTTGATCACGAATCCCCTTTGCACGGCCTGCTGCGGTTGCCCGCCATCCTTCACCGACACCACAAACTGAAATTCTCCCGCCCGCTCCGCCGCTCCATGCAGCTCTCCATTATCTTCAAGTCCGATCCCTGGCGGCAAAGTGCCACTCTGCACCCGCCAGTGCAGCACCGGGACATAGTTTCCCCGTCCCTGAAATTGCACCTGATACCGCCCGCGCGGATACGTCACCGGCAACTCCTCCGGCTCAATCACCAACCCATCGTCCTTCTTCCGATCTGCCCCGGCGCTGTCCTGCGCAGTCCCGGTCCCCGCCGGATTCCCCTGCGCCGTTCCCGCCTGTCCCACCGCCCCGGCGCCCAGCAACATCAATAGCGCGCAGACCAGAATGCAGCCCCTGAACTTTGTCATCCGGAAACCCCTAACCTCTGTCCTCCTGAACCAAGGGAAGGACCCATGCTGCCGCCACTACTCCCGCATTTTGTTCTACCGCCGGAGAGTTTTTGACACCCACTCAACCATGCTACCGGAACTCACCAGCCTCTCCTCACAATTCCGCCCCATCCAGGGAATTATCGTTGCAGTCACTTGGATGCGGAAAGCCCGCAGCCCACTCCCATCCCCAGAATGTAAAGATACGTATATCTTGCACTTGCCCCAGATTTTTCTTCCGCCCGCCGCTACTTAGTTCTTTGGTTCGGGTTAGAGGCAAGTGAATTCACCTGTGCTAACCTCAGAACTAAAGGTGACCCGATCCTCACGTAGATTCGCTTCCAAGGGGGAAGTTATGTCAGTACGCAACGGATTCGTCCTGCTCCTCGCAATTTCCGGACTCCTATTTCTAGCCGCCTGCGGCAGCAATGGCAACAGCGTCAGCATTCCCGTAGCCCCACCCAGCGGCAACTTCAGCAACAGCAACCTCAACGGTACCTACGTCTTCTCCATCTCCGGCACTGACGCCGCTAATGGAGCGCCGTATGCGATGGTTGGCACGTTCACGGCGAACGGCGCTGGCGGCAACAACAGAGGCGGCATCACGGGAGGCACCCTCGACATCAACGACGTGGTCTCTGGACAGGCAGCGGATGCGTCGATCAACAGCAACAGTTACTACACCGTTTCAATCGATGGCCGGGGCCAAGCCACACTCGGAACCAATATTGGCAACGGGTTTCCCAACATCACACTTGATTTCGTGCTGTCCTCCAATTCCCACGGCCTCGTCACCGAATTCGACACTTTCGGTACCGGCAGCGGAACCCTCGACTTGCAGGCAGCTGGCGTTACCCCTGTTGGTTCCTACGCCTTCAGCTTTTCCGGCAATAATTCTGGCGGTAGTCCATGGGCCACGACTGGCAATTTTACCCTCAGCGGAACCACAGCGTCCGGTCTTGAAGACTTCAACGAGGCCGGCATTATTACCTACCCTGCGCAGTCACTCGGAGGCAGCGTGGTCGTTTCCTCCACTGCGCCATCGACAACTCTGGACTTCCCAAATATCGGCAGTCTCACCTTCGACGTGTTTCCCATCGATGCCACGCATCTGAAGTTTATTGAGATGGATGCGACTGCGACTTTGTCCGGCGATGCGTTTTCCCAAACCAGCTCCACCATCTCAGGCACCATGGCCTTCACCCTGGCGGGCTTCGAATTTGCGGCCGGTGGCTTCATGGTCACCGACGGCGCCGGCAACATCACCAGTTCCTCCAGCGAGGATGTCAACGAAGCCGGAAGCGTCGTGTCCGTGCCATCTTTCACCGGCAGCTACACAGCCGCTGGCACTGGCCGATACACCCTCGGGAGCTTCCAAAATTTTGCGGGAGGCACCAGCTATGCCGCGTATCCTTCGAGCGGCGGCTTGCTCTTGTTGGAGATCGATACCGCCGGAATCACGACCGGCGCCGCCTACCCGCAATCGCCGACTGCAACCTTCGCAGTGCCACAAGGCTACGGGTTGAACCTCTCCGGCTATAACATCGGCAACACAACTGAAGTGGACGACATCGCAGAGTTCACCACCAATAGCAGCGGAAGCACCATTACAGGCCTGATTGACGAAAACACCGCGCTCGATGGCACCGTCGCATTTGCTGCCCCGTTCGTCAGCGGAACCTTCACCGCCCCAGTCAATGGCCGCGGCTCCATTTCAACCACAGTCGGAAACAGTTCTACCAACACCACTCTGAACGGCGGATTCACCCTTACCTTCTACGTCGCGGATGGTACCACCTTCCCCTTCGTGGAGACGGACGCCAACGGTCAGGTTGCAACCGGGGTATTCGTAGCCCAAAGTTCTCCCGCATCTGCCTCTGCCGCAGCCGCGCAGTCGCACATGTTCATCCCGCCTCCCTTGATCCGTGCTCACTCCGCCCGGCAGAAACAGAAACAGAAAAAGACCAACTAATCGCGCAAGCCATGCGGGCGCGGCCTCCCAGCCGCGCCCCTTTCTTATCCTCTCAAGCTCCCCGCCGGCCCGTTCTCCGTCTCATGACCTTAGTTACCTTTAACCAGCGCCCCCTCTTCAAGCACAATCACTCTAGAGTAGCGCCGCCGTCCCGGCGGCTGTCGTGCGGGCGTCTCGCCCGCGCTCGCGATAGCCGGCAGGATGCTGGCGCTACGGAACCTGCTTTTCGCGGGAGAACAAGAGTGCTCTGCCAACACTTTTTTCGTATTTTCATTTTCGTCATCCTCGGCGCTTCGCTGGCGGCGGCACGCGACATCGCCGTGGTTTCCAATAAATCCAATGCCTTGGGCGCGGTCACTGTCCCCGACCTGGTCAAGCTCTGCAAAGCCCAGACCAGTCACTGGCCTGACGGCAAGCCCGTCACCTTTGTCATGCGCTCGCCCTCCGCACCCGAAATGAAGATGGTCCTCGAAAAGGTTTACGGCATGTCCGAGAGCGAGCTCAGCAGTCTTATCGTGACCTCCAATCACGGACGCCCTGCCCATCCCGCCATCCTGGTCGCCACTTCCGACGAAGAACTCCTGAACAAAGTAGCCTCCACTCCCGGTGCCATTGGTGTTGTGGACGTCTACTCCATCAACAGCAGCGTGGCGGTGGTCAAGATCGGCGGCAAACTCCCACTCGAACCCGGCTACCTGTTGCACGGAAATTAAGAGTGGCCAGTGATCAGTGGTCAGTGGCCGCCAAAATCAGGCTTCTACTGACGACTGACGACTGGCAACTGGCTACTGGCAACTGACTTTATGGCAGCTCCAGGCAAGAAACGCGCGTCCACCCCGCCCGCCCCGGCCTACGTCCGCCGCTACCCGCGCTTTGCCGTCGACGTCCGCCTGCAAGTCCGCATGTTTCAGGGCGGCGAATTCCGCACTTGCTGGGGACACTCCACCGAACTCGGCCAGGACGGAATCGGCGCCACTCTCACCGGAGAGCTCGAAGCCGGCGAAATTGTTTCTCTCGACATTCCCCTCCCGCTCAGTCCCTATCCCCTGAAACTTCGCGCCATTGTCCGCTATCGTCAGGGCTTGCGCTACGGATTCGAATTCCTCACGCTCAGCGAAGCTCAGCGCGAAACCATCCGCCGCGTCTGCGAAATGCTCGCCACGAAAACTTAATTTGGCAATTTTGGAATCGTGGAATTGGGTATTCTTGAAACCCGGCGTCTGAGATTTTCAAATTCCCAATTACAAAATTCCCAAATTACAAATTTCCTCCATTACCTGAGTAACTTTCGAGTACACCCCCTACGCTTTACTATGCCTCTTGCTGGGCTTCAGAGGGGGAGCCTCCAATGGGTGGTCGTGTCACCCGGTCAGCGCAGTCCAAGGACTTTCTGCGTGCCAAGACTTTGCGCCAGGCGCTCGAGTGCGGAGCTTCACCCTCGTTTATTCCGGCCGGCACTCCCGCCGCCGCGCAACCATCTTCTTTATCCTGGACTCCTGTCGAGTCGAATCCCGCCGTAACCAATCCGGAAGATTCTCTCGACCTTCGCCGCCAGTTTCTCGAACAACTCTTTGAAAATTCCCCCGACGCGCTTCTGATCGTTGACACTTCCTTCCGCGCGCAGTGCGTCAATCGTGAGTTTCAGCACATTTTCGGCTATTCCGCCGCACAAACTCTGGGTCATCCCATCGACGCGTTGATTCTCCCCCCCGATCGTACCGCCGAAGCTCACTGGATCGCGCAATGCCTGCAACGCGGCGAACCGATTACTCTCGAAACCCAACGCCGCCACCGGGATGGAACCTTGCTTGATGTTTCCGTCTCCACTGCCCCGTTGGTGGTGAACGGCAGCACCGCCGCCTTCTACGTCCTCTATCGCGACATCTCGGATCGCAAGCGCGCCGAAGCTCTCAACTGCGCCCTTTATAGCGTGGCTGAAAAAGCTTGCGTGGCTCAAGACCTGCAGCAGTTCTTTGCCGCCATCCACGGTATTGTCGATGAGCTCATGCCCGCTGGCAATTTCTCCATCGCGATTCACGATCCAGAGTCGCAACTGCTCAGCTTCCCTTACTTTGTGGACCAGCAGGCGGCCGCCCCCGCTCCTTCCCCAGCGGCGCGGGGCCTTGTCGAATACATTCTGCGCACCGGCGAGCCGCTGCTCTGCACTCCGAAGCTCTTGCAGCAACTCCAGCAGCGCGGTGAAGTCGAACTCGCGGGTCCCGCGCCGCTTCACTGGCTGGGCGTCCCGCTCAAGGTGAACCATCACGCTTTCGGCGCGCTCGTGCTCAAGAACTATTCCGAAAAATCAGCTCTCCGCGAACGTGATAAAGAAGTCCTCACTTTAGTCTCGCACCAGTTGGCCGCCGCCATCGACCACAAGCGCAACGAACAGTCCCTGCGCCGCTCCGAAGTTCGTTACCGTTCCCTGGTCCAGACCGCCGTCTACGGAATCTATCGCTCCAGCCTGCAAGGCGAATTTCTCGACGTCAACCCCGCCCTCATCGGAATGCTCGGCTATAGTTCCGCTCTCGAAGTTCTCGGTCTCGACCCGCAAAAAGATGTCTTCCTCGACTCCGGCGAATACGCTCGCTTGGTCGATGAATTCCAGCGCACTGGACGCGTGGATGGTTTTGAAGTCCGCTGGAAGCGCAAGGAGGGCGCCGCCATCACCGTCCGCATCAGCGGCCGCGCTGTTGCCAGCGAACATCAGCCCGCCGATGTTCTCGAAGCCATTGCCGAAGACATCACCGAACGCCGCGTCCTCGAAGACCAGTTCCGTCAGTCCCAGAAAATGGAAGCCGTCGGCCGTCTCGCCGGAGGCATCGCTCACGATTTCAACAATCTCCTCACCGTCGTCAGCGGTTACACGGAGGTTCTCCTCGATCAGCTAACCCCAGCTCACCCGCTCCACGCCAAGGCCGAATCCATTCAGCAAGCCTCCGATCGCGCCACCACGCTTACCCGTCAGCTTCTTGCTTTCAGCCGCAAACAGCTTCTGCAACTCAAGGTCGTCGACGTCAATGCCATCGTCGAAGACATGGAGCGGCTCCTCCGCCCCCTGATTGGCGAAGACATCGAACTCACCACCGGCCTCGAGCCCTCCCTCGGATGCACCCGCGCCGATGCCGGACAGCTCGAACAAGTCATTATGAATCTGGTCGTCAACGCCAAGGACGCCATGCCCCACGGCGGCAAAATCTCTATCAGCACCGCCAGCGTCACTTTGGACGAATCCTACCGCCCCGAAAATACTTTTATCAAACACGGTCCCTACGTCATGATTTCCGTCTCCGATTCCGGCCAGGGCATGGACCGCGAAACCCAGGCCCGCATCTTCGAGCCTTTCTTCACCACCAAAGAAAAAGGCAAAGGCACCGGCCTCGGACTCTCCACCGTCTACGGCATCATCAAGCAAAGTGGCGGCTATGTTTTCGTCCAAAGCGAACTCGGCCGTGGCACCGTCTTCACCATGTATTTTCCGCGCGTCGACGAACCCACCGAAGCTCTGGGCGCCACTCCAGCAACCCTCGCCGCCGCCGGCGGATCGGAAACCATCCTCCTCGTCGAGGACGAAGAATCCGTTCGCCAGCTCATCCGCGAAACTCTCGAATCCCGCGGCTATCACGTTCTCGAAGCCGGCAACGGCCACGCCGCACTCGCCCTCGCTGCTACGCGCTCAGACGCCATTCACCTCGTAATCACCGATGTCGTGATGCCCGGCCTCAGCGGTCACGAACTCGTTCACCAACTTCTCCTCGCTCGCCCCTCCACCAAAGTCCTCTATCTCTCCGGCCACGCCGAAGAAACCGTCGCCACCCCACTCTCTTCCCAATCCCCCCAAGCCTTCCTGCAAAAGCCCTTCACCCTGCAAAACCTGTCCCGCAAAGTCCGCGAAGTCCTGGGCCCTCCCGCCAACTAGAATTTAGTGGCATCAAAACTCCCCGGTCATCCAAGATCGCGCTGTCGTCCTGAGCGAAGCGAAGGACCCATGCAACCAGCCGCCACTGTTGATGCTGCTGGTGTCCAGCAAGGCGCAGCGAACTTACGCTTTTGGGTGGCGCAGCGCTTTCAGCGCTGCGATAAATCGGACAGCCATGAAGAATTCCCCGCAACCACCACCCCACTCCCCATCATCCAACCCGCTGAATCTATCTCCCCGCTCCCATCATCAGTACAATAAGGACTCTGGAGGAAAGAATCATGGCTCATGAACTACCGCCTTTACCCTATGACTACGCGGCGCTCGAACCCGTCATCGACAAGCAGACAATGACCCTTCACCACGACATGCACCACGCTGCCTACGTCAAAAATCTCAACGCAGCAATCGAGAAGCATCCCGAGCTCGCCAAGAAAAGTGCCGAAGATTTAATCCGCGATCTCAACTCCATTCCCGAAGACATTCGCGGCGCGGTCCGCAACAATGGCGGCGGCCACGTCAATCACACCATGTTCTGGAAGATCATGAAGCCCAAAGGCGGCGGCGATCCTACCGGCCCCATCGCCCAGGTCATCACCAAGACCTTCGGCACCTTCAAAGATTTCCAGGCCAAGTTCAACGACGCCGGCACCAAACAATTCGGCTCCGGGTGGGTTTGGCTCGCCGGCAAACAAGGCGGCGATGTCCAAGTCATCTCCACCCCCAATCAGGACAATCCCATCACCCAAGGTCTCTACCCGATCTTCGGCAACGATGTCTGGGAGCACGCCTACTACCTGAAATACAACAACCGCCGTCCGGAATATCTCACCGCCTGGTGGAACGTAATTAACTGGGACGAAGTCAACGCCCGCTACGAAGCCTTCAAATCAGGCAAAGCCGTCCACGAACCTGCGATGGCCGGACGTTAGGTCAGCAGCAAACTGTCATCCTGAGCGTAGTGGCCGCTCCGCAAAGCGGAGCGGCCACGAAGTCGAAGGATCCCTAGCCCGTCCACACTCCCTCCGCGGCCTCAAGGCGTTCTCTCTGCGTACCAGGTTTTCCGTAACGGAACCACGCACTCCTCCCACCCGTACCACTCTCAGAGCCCAATGCGCCTCACCAGAACATCCCGCCGCTTCCTGCTGGCCCTCGTACTCTACCTCGCCTTCTGCGCCGCCGCCGGAATCTTCGTCGCTGACGGCACTCTGCATCCCGCCCGCCGCCCTCTCACAGCGGAAGACGAAGCGGCCATGCGCGACCTCGCCCGCCACCTCGATTCCAATCTCGAAAATGTTTCCATCACCACTCCAGACGCCATTACACTCAGCGCCTGGACCATCCATCCTCACCACAGCGACGGCGATGCAGTGATCCTCCTCCACGGACTAGGCGACAACCGCCTAGGCATGATCGGATACGCTCAGCTCCTCCTCGCTCACGGCTTCACCGTTCTTCTCCCCGACGCGCGCGCCCACGGCACAAGCGGAGGCGACCTCGCCACCTACGGCCTGCCAGAACGCAATGACATCCACCAGTGGTTTGACTTTCTCTCGACACAAGCTCACCCGCATTGCATCTTCGGATTCGCCGAATCTATGGGCGCCGCCGAGCTTTTGCAGTCTCTCGCCGTCGAGCCCCAGTTCTGCGCCGTCGTCGCCGAATCATCCTTCTCCAGCTTCCGCGAGATCGCCTACGATCGTATGGGCCAGCCCTTCCACCTCGGTCCCTGGTTCGGCCGCACCGTCTTCCGCCCCGTCATCGAATTCGCTTTCCTCTACGTCCACTGGAGATACCACCTCGACATGCAAGAGGTCTCGCCCGAAGATTCAGTCGCAGCCACCAGAGTTCCAGTCTTTCTCATCCATGGTCAGATCGATAGCAACATTCCGATCCGCCATTCGCGTGAGATACATGCCAATAATCCCAACACAGTTCTATGGGAAGTTCCCAACGCCGATCACTGCGGTGCTATCAGCGCCTCTCCACAAGAGTTCGAACAAAGTCTTCTCGCCTGGTTCTCTCCACCACCTCAACGGTCAACCACCAAGAACTGACCGCTGACCCCTGCCCACTACCCACTGCCTTTCTGCATTTCCTGTGCAAGCTCTGTGGACAATCCGCCACCCCGCTCACGCATATTTTCCTACTCGCGTTTAATCACTAGCAGAACACCCGCCCCGCAAGCGGCTTCGGGAACTATATTCGATAAGATCCTCAATCCGTGTCGATCCGCGAAAATCCGCAGTCAACATTTTCCTCAACTGCACCAAAAATACTGAATTGACCCCGCGCCCTTTCGCCACTACATTCTCATTCGCCCTCTCAACAAAAATGAAATCGAACTCAGCCGAGGACAGCAACCGGCATGGGACGAAACGTACTCAGTTTGTCATCCTGAGCAAGCGTTTTTTGCGCAGCGAAGGATCTGGGCAAGCCGCGAGAAGTGTCGCGTTTCTTGCGACACAATAATCGCGCGTTTGGCTCGCTTCCTTATTCGTCAACAACCACCACTTCACCATCGAGATCTGTCAGCACATGAAAGCATCAACGCCATGGATCACCTACCGCACCCGTTTTCTGGTCAAAGCCAAGCAACTCACCACCAGCCTCGCCTTCACCGACGTCCTCGGCCGTCAACACTCCGGACGCAAGGGCGACTATCTCGTCGAATCTTCCGACGGCGTTCTCCGCATCGCACCCCGTCAGATCTTCGAGGATATCTATGTCCCCTTGTTCGCCAGCGAAACTGCCGATCAACTTGCAACTCCGCTGCGGCAGGAAACTCCTCAACCGCAAGATACTCGACCGCGCCGGCCCCCCGTCGCCTTCCCTCTCCCGGTTCGCAAATTTCCCCAACCCGATCGCGGCCTCCGCAACCCCAGCCCGGGCCTGCGCTCGTTCTAATTCGCCATTATCGCTGCACTCCGAATGATGCCGTCATCTGGCCGTCTTTCTGGCAACTGGCCACTGTTCTCAATTGTGAATACTCCATGAATTTCCCTTGTGGAAAACCAATCCGCCACCCCCGCACCAAGCCCGTCATTGCTGGAGATACAACCTATGGTGTTTATCTCTTGACAGGCACAATAAGCGGGAGTAACTTTGCAATCCCATAGGCTTTGAGATTCGCCTCGCGGGAACGGGGCGATTTTCGGCAGGTGAGTAAGAGAGAGCAGGAGACGGGATCGGCGCCAGGCCAGAGGTGACTTGGCGCCGCCCCCGTAAACGAAAGAAAACAAAGAAGGCTGAGCAGCCAGAAGGCCGGGAGCCGGGTCTTTGAGTGCGGTGGCCGTTCCCCCGATCCTCCCCCGGGTGAACGACGAAACGTTGTAATCGGAAGCCGGCACCCGGAAGCCGGAAGCCGAACTTAGGAGCCTAGGATGGAAGCTCTAACCCGCCTTGTCGCCGATTCACTGGCCCGGCACGGCTTCGATCGTCCTATCGACCCGCGCCGCCTGCAATGGTCGCGCTGGTTTCGTTGCGATTCCCCTCACAGCCTCCTCGTCGTTCCCAGTAAGCCCGGCATCTTCGCCATCGCCGAAGAGATTGCCGGGAATGTGGCGCGGGCGCCCTCGCCCGCGACTTCGTCCGCCGCCGATACCTCGAGTAGCGTGCCGCTGGGCGGCGCAGCGCTTCCGCACTGCGATTCCCCGCCGCCGATGGATGCGGCTTTAGCCGCTGAGGTAATGCCAACGAAACGCATGCTCGCCGTCCTCCAATTCTCCGAGGACGACGACATGGCCTTCACCCTCGACCACATGTTCACCCGCATCAATCCCATGCGCGCCCGCCTTTCCTCTGGACGTTGCTTCCTGCGCTTCGTCGTCATCGAAGACCAGCACCAGCGCCGCAACATTTGCAGCGCCCTCAATCAATGGATGCTCTCCTCCGCCGAAAAAGCCTCCGGCATCCCCGCTGCTTTCTCGTCGTCGCTGGAGTTATACCACGCGGGTGATACGGCTGGCGTGGGCACCGACCGTGTGGACGAGGGCGACTTGCCCGCGTCTGTCGACAGCACGGCAAGCCGAGCCCAATTACCACGGCCCAGTCGAGAAATGGATCATGTACACCCGCTTACACATCTCGATTCCGGAGCCAACAAAAATCTCCACTGTCCTCACCCTCTCCCCTCCGGTTTTTAACCCGGAGGTTTGTTGGGAAGAGTCGAAACAGAATTATCGAAGCCCAGCCCCCGCAGGGGCGGCATGTGAAAGCCCGGCACGGCAGTGCCGGGTAGAAGTAAGTAGATGGAAACGAGTCCCGAACGGGACCCAACCGCCCGCGAGGAGCGAAGTTGAAATGAACGATTCAAGAACTTGGGCGCTTGTCGAGAACTTGTCAAACCTGGACCAAATGGAATCGCGCCGCAGGGAAAGCGCTTCGAAATCGAGCCTTATGGCGACTCGTTACCGTGTGATTTCCGCGCTTTTTTTCTCGCATGCGGAGGAAGCACTCGATCCAGTCCGGAAATGCCTGGACCTGGTCGAAGCCAAAAACTTCATGCGCTTAGCTGAGATGGAAGAAGCCTTCGCCGCCCGCGGCCATCAGGATCTGGCGGAAATAGCACTTCTGAAGCGCGAAACCCTCGCTCTCTTCGAACGATCGGAAAGCTAAACAGCCCCGAAGGGGCGGCATAGGAAAGCCCGGCAGGGCAGTGCCGGGTCGAAGTAAGTAGATACAAACGGGTCCCGAAGGGACGGCACCTCTGCTAAAGCAGAAGTATGGTGCCAAGAAACGCTCTTTAAGGAAGGCTCTACCCCCGAACAAATTGCCGTTCGGGAACGCCCAAATTCCCGCCTCCCGCCGCCCCGGGACGCCGAATCGGGCCTGGTTGAATAGAATCTAACTATTAATGGAGAAAGCAATGCCCGAAGTCAAAACCACTACCGCTGATACCCCTGCGGCCACTCCCGCATCCCCTGTCACCCCCGCGAAGAAGTCCGCCCCCGGCCTGTCCTTCCGCCGCTTCTTCACCAAGCCCGGCGTCTCTCCCTACGACGAACTCGAATGGGATCTCCGTCTCGCCCAGATCACTGACGCTCAGGGCAACGTGATCTTCGAACAGAAAGACGTCGAAGTCCCCAAAGACTGGTCCCTGACCGCGACCAACATCGTGGCCAGCAAATACCTGCACGGTACCATCGGCACGCCCGAGCGCGAAACCGGAGTCCGCCAACTTGTCACCCGCGTCGCCGAAACCATCCGCAACTGGGGACTGGCCCAAGGCTACTTCAAAACTCCCGATGACGGCGCAACTTTCCACGACGAACTGGTACACATTCTCGTCCGCCAGTACGCCGCGTTCAACTCGCCCGTGTGGTTCAACGTTGGCTGCGACCGCATCGAGCCCAACTCCGACGCTCGCAACTGGCACTGGAATCCCCGCACTCAGCAAGTCGAGTTTGGCGTCACCGGATACAGCAAGCCGCAATGCTCCGCCTGCTTCATCAACTCGGTAAAAGATTCGCTCGATTCCATTCTCACTCTCGCCAAGACCGAAGGCATGCTCTTCAAGTGGGGCAGCGGCACCGGTACCAATCTCTCTCCCCTGCGTTCTTCCACCGAAGGTCTCAGCGGCGGCGGCACCGCCAGCGGCCCGCTCAGCTTCATGAAAGGTTTCGACGCCTTCGCCGGCGTCATCAAGTCCGGTGGCAAAACTCGCCGCGCCGCCAAGATGGTCATCCTCAACGTCGATCATCCTGACATCGTCGAGTTCATCGAGTGCAAACAGAAAGAAGAAGCCAAGGCTCACGCGCTCGTCGCCATGGGATACGACGGTTCGCATCCCGATTCCGACGCCTACTCCTCCATCTTTTTCCAGAATGCGAATAACTCCGTCCGCGTCACCGACGACTTCATGTACGCCGTAGTCCGCGACACCGATTTCTCCACCAAAGCGATCGGCGACGGCAAAGTCATGAAGACTTACAAAGCTAAAGGCCTGCTGCAGAAAATCTCCGAAGCCACCTGGCACTGCGGCGATCCCGGCATGCAGTACGACACGACGACAAACCGCTGGCACACATCGAAGAACACAGCAAGAATCAATGCCAGCAATCCTTGCAGCGAATACATGTTCCTCGATGATTCCGCCTGCAATCTCGCCAGCTTGAATCTTCTGAAGTTCGCGCCCAACGGCACCTTCGACGTCGAGGCCTACCGCCACGCCGTCGACATTCTAATCACCGCGCAAGAAATTCTCGTTGACAACGCCGGCTATCCCACAGAAATGATCATGCGCAACTCGCACGACTATCGCCCACTCGGATTAGGCTACGCAAATCTCGGCGCGCTCCTCATGGCCGCAGGCCTTCCCTACGACTCTGACGCCGGACGCGACTACGCCGCCTGCGTCACCGCCATCATGTGCGGCGAAGCCTACCTGCAATCCTCGCGCATCGCGGAACAATGCGAGCCGCTGTCGCCCGCAACCGACGCCACAAGAAAGAATCTAGCCGAAACCAACTTAGGATCTCGTGTGGGAACGGGCGACTCGCCCGCTCAGGAACGAATCTCCGCCACCATGCCCGGCGGCGCCTGCCCCGGCTGGTACATCAACCGTGAACCCTTCCTCGACGTAATCCGCATGCACCGCGCCTCCGTCAACAACATAAATAAATCAAACGTCCCCAGTTCGCTCTACGAATCCAGCAAACAATGCTGGGACGAAGCCCTGGCCCACGGCGAAAAACACGGCTACAGAAATTCCCAAGTAACCGTCCTGGCCCCCACCGGCACCATCGGTTTCATGATGGACTGTGCAACTACGGGTGTGGAGCCCGACCTTGCGCTGGTGAAGTTCAAGAAACTCGTGGGCGGAGGGATGATTAAGATTGTGAATCAGACGGTGCCGACGGCGTTGTTTAAGCTTGGTTACGATCACGATCAGGCGAATGCGATTGTCAGTTACATCGATGCGACCGGCACCATCGAGGGTGCGCCGCATATGAAGGACGATCATCTCGCAGTCTTCGACTGCTCGTTCAAGCCGGCGAAGGGGACGCGATCGATCGCTTACATGGGACATTTGCGGATGATGGCGGCGGCGCAGCCGTTTATCTCCGGCGCTATATCGAAGACCGTCAATCTTCCCGAGAACGCTTCTGTCGAAGACATCATGGAAGCGTATCTGCAGGCGTGGAAGTTGGGACTGAAAGCGGTCGCGGTTTATCGCGACGGCTGCAAGAAGTCGCAACCGCTTTCGGCGGCGGGGACGAAGACCGCCAACTCCAGTAAAGACGACCCGCGGCCGGGGGCGGCCGCTCCACAGGAAGAAGAAAACCTGAACGGGCCGCCGCGGGCGGTGCGGCACAAGCTGGCTGAGGAGCGCATGTCGGTGACCCACAAATTCAAGGTGGGTGACCACGAAGGCTATCTTACCGTCGGGCTTTATCCGAACGGTGAGCCCGGCGAAATCTTCATCACCATGGCCAAGGAAGGTTCGACGGTGAGTGGCCTGATGGACAGCTTTTCCTGTGCGGTTTCCATCGCGCTCCAACACGGCGTGCCGCTGAAGCTGCTGTGCGAAAAGTTCGCACACACACGATTTGAGCCCAGCGGCTGGACGGGAAATGACGATATCGGATATGCCAAGTCGATCATGGACTACATCTTCCGCTGGCTGCAGTTGCGTTTCCTTACCGGCCAGCAGCAGTTGCTGTTTGATAACCTGCGGCCAAAGTCCTGGTCTGCGCCGGGCGAATATGATCCGAGCAAAGGGCCGCTACCTGGAGGCGGCAGTTCGATGGATATTGGGCAGCAGATACCTCCCGGGCACGGCAGAGTCCATGCCGCCGATGCCCTGGCCGGCATCATCGACCTGGGCGACGCTCCCACCTGCAGCTTCTGCGGCAGCATCATGACCCGGAATGGGTCGTGCTATCGCTGCGGGAGTTGTGGGAGCACGAGCGGGTGCTCGTAGGCGCTGGAGGTAATAGGTAAATAGAAGTTTGGAGACGTACTGTGAAGGGGGTCACGGCACGCCGTGGCCCTTCCGCTTTGGTGGAGGGTAGAGATGAGTTACAGGAACAAAACCTATGTGATTTTCGATGCAGACAACGACAGGTGGGCGTATGCGTACATGAAGGGATGGAAGTCGAACGAGAATATGGACTTCGACTTCAATGACGCCCACGACATCGGACCGCTGACGGATCGGGCATCGGACGAGACGATTAAGGCTAGGTTGAGGGACCGGTTTTCGAACGCAAGGCAGGCAATCGTCCTTGTTGGCGCTGAGACAAAGAACCTGCGCAAGTGGGTCCCGTGGGAGATTGAGATTTCGCAGAAACTGGACCTTCCGATCATTGTGGCAAACCTCGACGGCAAGCGTCGGATGAACCTGGACCTTTGTCCCGCGTCTCTGCGGAAATGGTCGGCGGTCCACGTCGAGTACAAGGCGAGAATCATTCAGCACGCCCTCGACAACTTTCCTGCTGATTACACCCGAATTCAGGCTTCCGCTTCCAAGTCTGATTGGTACTACTACACCGACGATATTTATGGGGCGCTGGGCTTGTGAGGGTAAAGGATTGAAATTCGCGGAGAAAGATTATCCGGCCGTTTTCTTGGCGGCGGATCGCGCATCGACAGGTGCCCAGAAGAAATATGTCCGGCTTTCGAAGGGAACTCTTGTGCTCCTCGTCTCCGGGGCTGCCTTCGCTGCGGCCTCGCCCGTGTTTGCGTGCGTGAGGCCAGCTCTAGCGGGCATTAGTGCGATGTTGCTGGCTGCTAGTTTGCTGTGCACTCTCTATTTGAGGGTGCAGAAGCCTGAGCAGCTGTGGTACGGAGGGCGAGCCGTTGCAGAGTCAGCGAAGAGTATGGCGTGGCGCTATATGGCTGGAGCGGCCCCGTATCTGGTCGGTCTTCCAGTCGTAGAGGTAGAGCGAGAATTTATCTCGGCATTGGAATCGATCTTCAAGGAGCGCAGGCAACTGGCCTTCGGTTTTGGCGGAGAGTTTTCTGAGCAGCCGCAAATATCGGATCGCATGCGTGCGGTGCGAGCGGGTGCTTTAGCGGAAAGAAAGCAAGCATACCTTGCGGGGCGTATTTCCGATCAGCGGGCCTGGTATGGCAATCAAGCTAGGAGCAATCGCCTCGCCGAAGACCGATATTTCAACGTCGTATTTGTTAGCCAGCTCGCTGCGCTCGTTGCCGCTGTCGCCTTGGTCCGTTGGCCCAACTCTAATGTTAGACTGACCGGTTTTTTCGCATCACTCGCGAGCGCGCTAATAGCCTGGCTCCAGCTCAAGCAGCATAAGGAACTGGCTCAGTCCTATTCCGTTGCCGAGCTTGAACTGGGGTTTATTGAGGAGAAGGCGCGGCACATCATGACCGAGCAGGAATTCTCCGATTTCGTTAGTGATGCGGAGAACGCGATTTCGCGCGAGCACACGTTGTGGATCGCAAGGCGGGACCGAACCTAAGGCAGCAGTCTGAAGCAAATGCGTTGCCAGTTTAAACTCAGCTAATCCACGCCGATGGCGAATGACGAACATGTCGCACTCCTGCAAAAAGGCGCAAGAAAATGGAATGCATGGCGGAAGGCGCTTCGGGGGAAGCGCAGCCGCGTCACTGCCGATCTCTACACCGCAGACCTTGCCGGCAAGAAGCTCGACAAATTCGATTTTCATGGCGCTAACCTCGGCAAGGCCGATCTGAGCTGTACCTCTGCTCAGTGCGCGCATTTTGAGAAGGCTTACCTAGAGGAAGCCAATTTTTTCTCCGCTGACCTTACGGGTAGCCATTTCTGGCTGGCGGCAATGGCAAATGCCGACCTTCGCCGTGCGACTCTCATGAATGCGCTGCTCTCCAGGGCGGACCTAACGCACGCAAATCTCGCGGAAGTAGACCTGAGGGGTGCAGATCTCCGAGGAGCATGTCTGGTGGGTGCGAATCTCTGGCATGCGGACCTTTCTGGTGCGCGGTTGGTTGGGGCGAATCTGCGAGGCGCCAATTTGGTGTTTTGCAACCTAGACGATTCCGATCTTTCCGGTGCTCATATTTATGGGATATCAGCTTGGAACGTGTCCGTGGAGGGTGCGAAACAGACAGACCTTGTGATCACTCGTCGAAGTCAATCGCGAATTACCGTGGATAATCTGGAGGTGGCGCAATTCATCTACCTTTTGTTGGACAACAAGCGAATAAGGCAGGTCATTGACACAGTTACGTCGAAAGTAGTGCTGATTCTAGGGAGGTTCACGCCCCATCGGAAGAAGGTCTTGGATCAGATCAAGCTGAAGCTGCGATTCTTGGGGTATTCTCCAGTCTTGTTCGACTTCGAAGGGCCGCAGGCACGCGACCTGACGGAAACAGTTTCAATATTGGCGCACCTGTCCCGGTTTGTAATCGCAGACATCACAGACGCCAGCAGCATCCCTCAGGAGCTGTCGGCGATAGTGCCATCCCTCCCGTCAGTGCCCGTCCAGCCAATCCTTCAGGCGGGTGCCTCCGAATACGGCATGTTCGAGCACTTTAAAAATTATCCATGGGTGCTTCCCATCTTTGAGTATGGGGATCCCGCGCAACTGGTGTCAGAAATCGAGAGATCGATCATTGGTCCGGCCGAGAAGTTTGCAGTCCGCCAGCGCCCGCCTAAGTGAGAGCTTGTGGCACGGCTGAAG
>CZKH01000010.1_pt1 | contig 54704 bp, 26 predicted proteins | sample 682611 | NCBI WGS metagenome assembly CZKH01 (sample SAMEA3539301, study PRJEB10725) | soil metagenome | biome: tundra; feature: field; material: soil | place: USA | collected 2010-05 | depth 0.15 m | reverse complement strand
GCTCCTTTCTCCCGGGCCTTGGTTGGTTGGCACCACCAAAGTCTATCCGGGCGTGGGAGCCGACATTGTTATGGAATCAATTTCACTCATTGACCGGATTAAAATGCGCAATGGCCTGTTAGAAACGGTTGAGAGGAACCTCGCGCTGGTGGAGATCGTGAAGAAGTAGAATTGTTAGCGCTGCTTCGCTACTTCATGTTCGTCTTCCGGCTCGGCAGTTCCTGAATGGAATTCACTCTGCCCGACTCTGTCCTCGCATCAGAAACGGTCCTCCCCATTTCGCGGAGCCAGCCACGCACGGTAACGTGGTGCTCTGCCCACCCCTGCCAAACCGACTTTGCCCACGACTCGACCGCAGCCATGTGCTCAGCCGGACCTTCAACCTCCAGCACATTTTTTACTGTCATCGGCCCAAAGCTGGCTGGCGGAGACAGCCAGGGAAATCCGATTTTTTTCGCCGTGATGATCTGCATAGCGTCGTTTGCCTTATCGATCGGCCAGCCCAGTTCCAGGATCAACGACAACCGCGACAGATGTATTCCGACCGAGTTGCGGGCCTGCGGAGTATCAATTCCCGGATGCTGCACGGCATAGGCGTCCACACTCAGCCGGTGCAGGGCTGCGTAGGCCCGATCCTCGTATTCCTGGGCCAACAGTTCTCCGTAGGCCGCCCAGCATCCTGCTGAAGACAGCAAGTAAGGATGGGTCGGGCCCTCGATCTCCGGGAAATCCCCGCCACAACCGAAACAGCGCATCTCCACTCCAATCTGGAACTCAGGTCCGCAACCGCAATTGTTGTAGCATCCCCATTTCACTCATCATGGCCGCTCGGCATCAATCAGCGGCGACGGGCTGCCAAAGCTCAACACGATTTCCTTCTGAGTCGGTAAACCAGCCGAACCTTCCAAAGTCGTAGCTTTCGCGTTTGGGAACTCGAAATTAGTAGACCCAGCCAAGCAAAATCGGCAAAGCCAAGCCGTTGCCCTATAAAAATCCCGGTCAACAATCGCTTGAACTGGAATCTATCAAGCGTTTTGCGCAAATCACTCACAAATCAGTTTGTCGGGTTTTCATAGTCTTCGATGTACAAAGATCGCTGTCCGTACGCGGTTAAGTCCTTTAATAGACGTTGTGAGGCGGATTCGAATCCCTCCCTCTCCGCCACGCAGCCTGGACTGCAGAGAAAGTCGGCTCCTCTTCCTCCGAAATACGCAGAAAATGCCCGTATTTCGCGATTATTCCCCGGAAACCGGACTGCAGAGAATGGACTCCTCGACGTCGAATGCGGTCACTGTCCTGGCTTTTCTCCGGAAGACACATGCGCAGTCCGGTTTCACCGAGCGCACCAGGCGAATGCAATGCGATCAGAGACCGGGGATTCGGCCATGTCGAGTTGACTTTTGCAAGTACCTTAGAAACCGAGTTCGTCAATAGACGCTATTGTCGCCGTTTTGCGCGGCTGACGGGCGATCGGTCCTCAAACTGTGAAGACACCGGAAATTTCAGAATGCTGACGGAAGCAGTGTGCCGACGGGTGTGCCGAATCTAAAGGTGCCGACGTAGGGATATGGGGTAACCGGGCAGATGCGCTCACTTTGGATACGGTTAACCTATTGAAATCTATGATCGCGAGGGCAAAAAGCGATCTTTTTGTCGCGCGATGCCTCTATGCCGGGGTCCCCTGTGGCGCAGCTGTTGGCTTCTTGGCGGTGAAGCTTGTAGGCACGGGCGCGTCGCCGTCTGCCATTGGCGTTCATGTGCCCGCCTCCACCTGATCCAGACCGGTGCTGGTGTGGCCGCTCTAATCGTCATGGTGGTGAGCGGTGTCATTCTGGCACGCTCCAGGAAAGCATGACACGCCGGCCGCCGCCATGCCGAATCAAGTCCCGGTACAGGTTGCCCGCGAACGCAACCGCATCCTGCGCGACCTCGCCGCCCAGAAGAAACTAGCCTTCATGCACAGCTTCGTCGGTAGAACGCTCGAAGCGATCAAGCTCAATGTGGTGCACGGCGGTCCTGAGGGAGAGTTCACCGAAGCCCTCACCGACAATTTTCAGAAGCTATATCTGCGGGGACGCCACGAAGCCAACCGGTGGATTACCGCGCACATGGGGGAAGTCGAGGAGGGGGCGCTGGCGGGCATCATCGATTAGCGCTTACACGAGCCCCATTTCAAATCAGCATTCTCCGCAGACATAGCCTCTAAGTGACCGCGGTCACATGCAGCGGTGAGCCAGGTCGCATCGTGAAAAAGGGGATGAAGGGAAAATTCTTCATCCTGTTCTCTGGGATGATGTCGGCAGTTGATTCAACCGGCGCGTGGTTGCGGCTGTGATAGAATCCGGGCCGCAGAGTCGTCAAGTTGAGAGACTTCAGCTTCAGCTATACACTTTTTCGCCGGCCCTTCGACATCGGAGAGGCCCGCTAGTGCGATTTCATCGTTGCGCCGCCGCTTGCGGCGAGTACGAACGAGGTGCTTATGACCGTCGCAACTAATCCTTCTTCCGCCCCATCATCTCCGGCCACCAAGCCCCAAGCTGGAGGCCCGGTCCCCGCCATCCTGATGGCATTGGTTCTGGTCACGCTGATCTTGCTGGCGTGGTCCGGTGTGTCGCCCACCACGCCGTGGGCGCAAGGCTATGATCCTCTCGGGCACTGGTGGCTTTCCACGATGTTTGCCGCCATTCCGGTCGTCGTGCTTCTGGGAACCCTCGCGTTTTTCCACATGAAGGCGCACTACTCCGCCGTGCTGGGACTGGTCACAGCCTTGCTGATCGCCGTCGGCATTTTCCATATGCCGGTCAAGATGGCGAGCATCACCGCCATTTACGGCGCCTGCTATGGACTGTTCCCCATCGGCTGGATCATTCTGAACGTCATCTTTCTCTACCGCATGACGTGTGAGACCGGCCGCTTCAAGGTCATGCAGCAGAGCATGACAGGCATCACGCAGGATACGCGGCTGCAACTGCTGCTGATCGCGTTTTCCTTCGGCGCGTTCTTTGAGGGCGCATCCGGGTTCGGAACGCCGGTCGCAGTGACGGCGGCGCTTCTGATCGGCTTGGGCTTCAAGCCGCTGCAGGCCTCTGGCTTGTCGCTGATCGCGAATACTGCGCCCGTGGCCTATGGCGCACTGGGCACGCCCATCATTGCGCTTGCCGCGGTCACCGGCTTTTCTGAGGTCACTCTGGGCGCGCAGGTTGGCCGCATTCTGCCGTTCTTCTCTGTGCTGGTGCCGTTCTGGCTGGTGTGGGCCTACGCCGGATACAAGGGGATGAAGGAAATCTGGCCGGCGATTGCGGTGGCTGGTATTACCTTCGCCATCCCGCAATTTCTGATTTCGAACTTTCACGGGCCGTGGCTGACGGACATTGGTGCGGCCATCATCTCGATGGTGTGTCTCATCCTGTTCCTCAAGGTATGGCGTCCGAAAACGATTTGGGGACTCGAGGGACACCAGGCAGGCGAGCACCGCGAGGCTCGCGGTCAGCACGGTTACAGCCGCGGCGAGGTGGTTCGCGCATGGCTGCCGTGGCTGGTGCTCAGCATTTGCGTTTTCTGCTGGGGCACGATGACGGGAAAGAAGATCATGAATACGCCGGAGAAGGTGTTCCCATCGATGAGCACCTGGTCGACTCCGCCGAGCAAGATCACCAACCCGCAGTTTCCAGTGACCGGCCTCAACAAGCTATCTCAGCGCATGCCGCCAGTGGTGGTGAAGCCTGCGCCCGAAGCGGCAGTGTTCGGCCTCAACTGGCTCTCGGCCACGGGGTCGGGAATCCTGTTCGCGGCGATCATCTCCGGCTTCATCATGGGTCTTCCGCTGCCGAAGATTGTTGCCATGTGGTTTCAAACCATCTGGCACATCCGGTTCTCGCTGATGACCATCGCGGCCATGCTCTCGATCGGCATCATGACCCGCTACTCGGGCGTGGATGCCACGATGGGCCTGGCGTTCGCGCGAACGGGACATTTGTATCCCTTCTTCGGCACCTTACTGGGCTGGCTGGGTGTGGCGCTGACCGGTTCGGACACCTCGTCCAACGTGCTGTTCGGCAGCCTGCAGAAGATCTCGGCGCAGCAGATCGGGCTGTCTCCGGTCCTGATGAGCGCAGCCAACAGTGCGGGTGGGGTGATGGGCAAAATGGTTGATGCGCAGAGCATCGTCGTAGCCAGCACCGCCACCGAGTGGTACGGACACGAAGGTGAAATCTTGCGTTACGTGTTCTTCCACAGCATTGCGCTCGCGGCTTTGGTGGGAATCATGGTGACTCTCCAGGCCTACGTATTTCCGTTTACCAAGCTTGTCGCGCATTAGCGGCGCGAGCGTGACCAGCGACATAGCCTTGCTGTTGTTTGGCCCAAGCAAGCTGGGCGATCAGGCAAGAGTTTGGGCGAAGTGATTTGTGTAACACCGTTCCTGGTGACGAGGACTCGATGCCCAAAGTAGGTCTCTTTATACCGTGCTACGTCGATCAGCTGTACCCGCAAGTCGGGCTTGCGACTTTGCGAGTGCTGCGCCGCCTCGGCGTCGATGTCGACTTTCCCGAGGAGCAGACATGCTGCGGCCAGCCCATGGCTAACTCGGGTTGTGCGGAATACACGCGGCCGCTGGCCGAGAGATTTCTCAAGATCTTCGGCAAGTATGATTACGTGGTTGCGCCCTCCGGAAGCTGTGTATCGATGGTGCGCAACCACTACGCACAGTGGCTGGAGGGGAGGCCAGACTTCGATCACCTCCGCAGCACGACGTTCGAGCTCTGCGAATACCTGGTGGACATCGCCCGGGTAGTCAAGGTTGACGGTGACTTCCCCTGCAAGGTGGGACTGCATATGAGCTGTCACGGTCTGAGAGAGCTGCGGCTCGGACGCTCCTCGGAAGTGATGGTGAGGCCCTTCAACAAAGTGCGATTCTTACTCGGTCAGTTGCGGGGCATAGAACTGGTCGAGCTCACCCGGTCCGACGAGTGTTGCGGTTTCGGCGGCACCTTTGCGGTGAACGAGGAGGCCGTCTCTTGCCTCATGGGCCGGGACCGGATCGCCGACCATGAGAAGGCGGGGGCGGAGATCATTGCCGGCTTTGACACGTCGTGCCTTATGCACCTTGACGGCCTTATCCGCCGCGAGAGCAAACCGCTGCGGGTGATGCACGTCGCGGAAATCCTGGAACGCGCGAGACTTTCATGATCGGACATGCCGAGAAGGCGGCGACTTTTGTCGCGAATGAGGGCCGGGCACACTGGCACGACCAGGCGCTGTGGTTCGTACGGCTGAAGCGCGATCGCCAGGCAGAGAGCATTCCGGAATGGGAGGCTCTGCGGGAGGCCGCCGCGGCCATCAAGGCGCACACGTTGTCACGGATCGCCGACTATCTGGAGGAGTTCGAGCACAACGCCAGGATCAACGGTATCCAGGTCCACTGGGCGCGCGATGGTGCAGAGCACAACGCGATCGTGCACCGCATTCTCGCGAATCGGGGCATCACCCAGCTGGTGAAATCGAAGTCGATGCTTACCGAGGAGTGCCACCTAAACCCCTACCTCGAGAAAAATGGCATCGAGGTGACGGACACGGACCTCGGTGAACGCATAGTGCAGCTTCGCCACGAGCCACCGAGCCACATCGTGCTTCCGGCTATTCACCTGAAGAAGGAAGATATCGGTGAGCTGTTTCACAAAGAACTCGGGACCGCCGAGGGTGCTTCCGACCCGAAGTACCTCACCGAGGCGGCGCGCGCCCATCTGCGGCAGAAGTTCATGGTGGCGCAGGCGGGCCTCACCGGCGTCAACTTCGCAATCGCCGAGACAGGCGGCTTCGTCGTCTGCACCAATGAAGGCAACGCCGACATGGGAACGAGCCTGCCCCCAGTACACATCGCCTGTATGGGGGTCGAGAAAATCGTACCCCGGGCTAAGGATCTCGCCATCTTCCTCCGGCTGCTAGCTCGTAGCGCAACGGGTCAGCCGGTGACCACTTACACCACACACTTCCAGGGCCCGATGCGTGGCGGCGAACTGCACGTGGTCATTGTCGACAACGGCCGGAGCGCGATCCTTGGTCAGGAGACTTTCCGCCGCTCGCTCTCCTGCATCCGCTGCGGCGCCTGTATGAACACCTGCCCAGTGTTCCGGCGCTCAGGCGGCTACAGCTATGGCTACGCCGTCCCTGGCCCGATCGGTTCGTTATTGGCGCCGCTGCGCGACTCCCGCAAGTTCGGCAGCCTGCCGTTCGCCTCGAGCCTGTGCGGTTCCTGCTCCGACGTTTGCCCGGTGAAGATCGACCTGCACCACGAACTGTACGCCTTCCGCCAGGAACTGGTCCGAAAGAAGGTAGTGCCGCTTTACAAGCGCCTTGGCATGGCAGTAATGAGCGCCGTTCTAGCGAGACCATGGGCGTACCGGCTCGCAGGCAGGCTCATGCGCTGGATTCTGCCGCGGCTGCCTCGGGCTTTCGTGTATGGTCCTTGGAACGCGTGGGGGCACAATCGCGAGCTGCCGCAGATGCCGCGACAGAGCTTTCGTGATCTCATTAAGAAGGAGTCGAAGTGAACAGCCGGGACGCTATCCTCGCCTCCTTGCGCCGCAACGCACCTCCAGTGTCGCCGCTGCCGGAGGCGCTGACCGCCATGACCTACGCCGACCCCGAGAGACAGTTCGCCGAAGCGTTTGGCTCCGTGGGCGGCAAATTCGTTTGCGTCACAAGTCTCGCGGAGGTCAACACCGAACTCGAGAAGTTCGACCCGTACACCCAGGCGCGCAAGATTGCCTCGCTTATCCCGGACGTAGGCAGGGCCAATGTCGATCTCGCCGCCCTAAAGGATCCGCACGAACTCGAGGGGATCGATATCGCTATCATTGCCGGAGAGTTCGGCGTCGCGGAGAACGGTGCCGTGTGGGTGCCGGGAAGCACTCTCGGTCCTCATCGGGCGATCTTCGTGGTTACCGAGCACCTTGTGCTGGTCGTGCCGGCCGGCCAAATTGTCCATAACATGCACCAGGCGTACGATCGGATCCGTCTCGAGCGCCCCGGCTTCGGCATCTTCATCTCCGGGCCGTCCAAGACCGCCGACATTGAGCAGGCACTCGTTATCGGAGCGCACGGCGCACGCAGCTGCACGCTTTTCCTGGTTGGAGCGCAAGCAAGATGACGCGCGCACCCGCTAGCGAGTCCCCGAGTGAGCTTCGAAATTCCCTCGTCCGCATAGCCAGCCAAGAGCGCGTACTAACACGTCCCATTGAGCTGATGGCCTTCGCTGCCGACGCCAGCTTCTACCGTTTGGTCCCGAAAGCGGTCGTGCTGACGAACGGGGCGGAAGAGATTAAGGCGCTGTTCCGCTTCAGCCACGAGTCGCACATTCCGCTGACGTTTCGCGCCGCGGGCACGAGCCTCTGCGGGCAAGCCATTACCGACGGCATTCTGGTCGAGGTGGCGCGCCACTGGCGCGTTGTAACGGTGGAGGACGGCGGCAAGAAGGTCCGCGTGCAGCCTGGCGTAATCGGCGGCCATGTCAATCAACTGCTGAGGCCGTATGGCGTCAAGCTGGGGCCCGACCCGGCTTCGATCAATGCGTGCATGATGGGCGGCATCCTGGCCAACAACTCCAGTGGCATGTGCTGCGGAGTAGCGCAAAATGCCTATCACACGCTGGATTCGCTGAAGTTTGTTTTGCCTTCGGGGACCACGATTGATACAGCGGACCCGAACGCGGACGAGATGTTCCGCGCCCGCGAGCGGCAGCTGGCACAACGCATCCTGCAACTTAAGGCTGAAATCGACCACCGCGTGTTCACGGTGAGCTGCTAAAGCTGGGCTTTGATCTATCGGAAACAAGCGTTTCGCGATGGCTTCGGCGAGTCCCGAGAACGCCAGATCCGGCGAAGCACTGGCTGACGTTCCTGCGGAACCATCGCGAGGCAATTGCAGCCATGGATTTCTTCACGGTACCGACGCTCACGTTTTGGGCCGAAGCGCACACTTATCGGGCATAGTGGCAGAACAGGTAGACACGTGACACCTCCTCGATTTCATGTGGAAATTCAAACCTGGCCATGACTTCCCCGACGGCCGGCGCCGCCGCAATCTCAAAATTGCCAGCGTAAAAGTCCGGACATCCTCCGGTCGCAACGCAGGCCGCTTCGACCCGGTCATGCTCGCGGTCGCCGTCGCATCCGCGTCTGGTGAGTAAACCAACTTCATACGAATCGCGCGGTTTCCGCTCTAGGCAAGCGCATTCTCCAACCTCGCAGCAATTGTGCTCAGGCCTGCACGCTTCAAATAATAAAGTGATTTTGTCGATTCTCACGTCCGGAGATCCCGGAACATAGGGGAACATTCGCCGCGTAAACTTGAGGTTCAGTCGCTTACTGCACTTCTTTTCTGGCTCAGCCGTACGAAGGAGTTCCCACGAGTCCGGGAAATCGTGCCGTGCATCGAAGAAACACCAGCCATCGCCTGGTAAATGCCGACGAGCGCTTTCGTTGGCCGCGCGCCGCAATAGTTCACCCCCTTCACGCGCCGTGTGATAGAGGCACAAGATCGCGTCGGCCAAAGTGTCGGGATCGTGGTAATTGTTCTCCCGTGGCAATTCGATTCGCCAGCGGCTGACCGCGCCCTGATATTCGAAGGGAAGATAACGCTCGTCACGGAAATTCATCTCGAACATGCCGGAATCGTTCTTCCCGCTCGATGTCGCGATAGCTTCGAGGGCGGCATATTGGCGCACTGCGCGGGGATCGCAGGAACAGAGCTCGTATTCGTTGAGATGCCTGCGATCGCAACAGCAACGGTGAACCGGAGGATCGAGCCGGGGATCGATGCGCGTCACGCTGCTGAGCAATGTGAGCCGGCAATTTATGTTGTTAAAGGGCCCGGTAACACAGGGAATGGTCAAAGTAACATTCTTAATCCGGCGCATGTACATCCCGGGATAGTCTTGATCGAACATCCATTCCGGAATGTCGATTTCGCAATAACCAGTCGTTCGCAAACGCAAATACTCCAGCGGGAAGTGCTCCCGGAGCGAGATGTGTTTGGTCAGTTCATACTCGCGAACGTTTTCGTCGAAGTAGGCTTTCTCCATGTGGCGCAAGGCGACATCCAGGCGCTCACCGACCATCAGGCCTTCCTGTAGTGAGTTCCACGTACCCTCGGGAATGAACCGTCTGGTGGTGTGACCGCGCTCCAGGTTAAAAGCTCGTTCCGTTTGCCGTGCCCTGCGCCGCGCCAGGTCGTACATTTTGCGGTGAAGGTCCATCGTCTCTTTTTGCAGGAATAGGTACAGATCGTGAGCGGTGAACTTATCTCGCAAGAAGTTCAGTACTTCCACCGAGTGTTCGATCTGCCGCTGATGAACATTCAAATCCTGCAGGGCTTGATCCCGCCGTCGTTGGGCGCCCAAAATCTGCCGCTCGACCTGTTGGATCTCGATGGTGAGAATCTGGACCTGATGATTCCACTCATCCAGGCGGCGCTGCCAACCGGCTTCTGTCAGTTCCAGTCCGGCGGTCGAACCGGCGATGGCAGAAAGCCCATTCATGACCCGGGCGGCAATACTGAATACTTCCGACAGTGGCCCTCCGATCGGAAGTTGAACGTAGAGAAGCGGCGAGCCCCCAAACCCAGCCCCACCCGAGAACGTGTTGGGGACGATGGCCATGCCGCCGGCAATCCCTTCTAACACATCGCCAGCGGCGCGCAGCACCGTGGACGCGATGGTGAGATCCTGGTACGCGATTTCGCCAGTGATCAGGCCGTTCTGAATCAGCAGGTTGTAATAGGCGAGATTGGCCTGACTGACAGCTTTGGTTTTCTGCAACGCTTCTACCTGCCAATCGGCATCACGCCATTGGTCCTGCCGTGCCGCGAGTTGCAGGTCCAAAAGTTCGCGCTCCTGATTGGCCCGCAGAGACGCGAGGTATTCGGCATCTCCCTTTTCGAAAGCAGCGAGCAACTGGCCGCCTAACTCCCGCACCTTGGCGGCATATTCCTCGGCCTTCTGGATAAGGAACGTGAATCGATAAGGGCTGTGCAGATAGCACCAGTCATCTTCGTCGCAACAAGTTTCTTCCGTGGTTCGCCAGCCCTCGCGTAGCGGGCTGTTGCCAAAGTACGGCATGTCGCACCCCGGGCGCCCGTTGCGGAGACGGGAAGCATTGATACATTCATGAATCAAATTCAAGCGGTCCCGGGTGATGTCGTACAGGTCCATCAGCCGTGGGTTCAGGGGTGCGAAGTCCGGCAGATAGTTGGCTACGGTCTGTGGATTCGCCGGCTCCGGGAGCTGAAGTGAGAGGGGCCGTTTGCCGAGAACCAACTCAATCGTATCGAACAACAGCCGCGCCTGTTGAAAATGCTCGGGCGAATTGCGGCGCATTGCCGCCTCGCCCCACTCCCGCAACGTTTCCAGAAAATCCAACACAATGGAACGGTTCTTCGCGATGGCGGCAGTAACGTCGGTGCTGTCGCAACAGGCGGTGTTCGACGGTCCTCCGTTTTTCGAGCCTGCCGCGATCTGGTTGCCACTCGTTTTGGTATTCGGGTTCTGAATGCACTCCACCCAAGTGCAATCCTGATTGAGCGGATCAAACGCCAGACGATACCACTTCAGCGCCGCTTCAAAGCTGCAATGCGTTCGCAAGGCACGGGCCACCGCGTTCGCTGGACTGAACATCGACAACGGCAGCAGGTGTGTCCCTGGCTTTACGTAAATGAAATATGGATAACAAGGCAGCGTTCCGAGATACGTCGGGAGTGCTGCTGGGGCCACAACCATCGGCAGAACCACAGCGCAGTCGGTTGCGAGATCATAGCGAAAACCGGGAGCGGACGGATCGTTCAGCACCGGCGGCGGACTTGGAATATAGGGATTACTCACTGAGAATGTGAGCGAGTCAGCAGTCCTACCCAGGAACGTAAGGTCGGATTCCTGGCCCGGTATGATTGCCACTCCCTGCGACGAGATGCGCTGCTGCTGGAGCTCGCCATTGTGAATACGGCACCAAGCCAAACGGACCAGCGGACTCGAATTCCATGCCAGCATCTGCGGCAGCTGGGTCGGGTCCTGCCACCCTGATTGTTGTTCACTCTGACTGTAGAAGTCGTCCTGGAAACCGTATTGGTAATCGTCAGGGTTCGCCGTTGAAGCGGCTGTGCCATTTTGCTGAGGGTTCGGCGGTTCAGAATAATACTGACCGGGGACCAGCCAGAAATAGTACTCGTCCACCAGGTTTACATGTTTGCATCCGCACTGCTTGCAGCAGACGTCATCCTGGGGCGTCTGCTGACACTTGCAATCGGAGCTCGCTGGTGGTACCCCCGCGGCTGCGATGCGATAGAATCGACAGCCCATGCGAATGGCCGACTCCATCCAGAAAGGAAGCGGGGTTGGAGGTGCGGTCGGCACGGGCGCTTGATTCGCTTGCACCACGGTGAGCCATGACGGCCGCGCAGCACGCTCCTGCGTGGCCAGGAGATTAAAGCCCTCACGCGGTTGCGTGAGCAAACGCATCTCGTCGGGTTCAACTTTTTGTAGCAGGCTGATGGGCTCATGGTCGGCCGGGCGCTCATCCGGCCACCACTCCAGACCACCGGGCGCCGCGACAGACAGTGCATCCCGGCGCAATTGGTTTTCAAGAAAACGGAACGCCTCAATGCGCCGCGCCTTCTCCAGTTCCTCCCATTCGATGTAGTTCTCTTTATAGAGATGGCGGCGCTTGCAGGCTTGCCACAGGTGGAACGAAACAAAGCGGCGGTCCCACATCTGCGCGAAATCACGAGTCACCGGCCAACTGGGTTCCAGACCCAGACGGGCGCGCCGGATAAAGTTCTGCACGGCCGTGATCGCCTCTTCGATCCTGCTGGCCTTCTCGCAATTGGCTGCTTCCACGTCGAGCAGAAGCAGGTCGCTTAGATCGCGCGCCACCTGGGCATATTGCCCAGTGCCCCAGGGCAGCGGGACGCGATCCTGCGCGCACAAATAACAGATCAATGCACGGCGGCCCCGGTCTCGCAGCCCATCGTTGAGTTTGCGCACGTCTTCGTAGCGCCGGGGAGAATCGTGGTTAAAGCAGCGGTCGCACAGGAACGTGGAGAGATTTGCGTTTCCCGTGACCGTTTCTAAATCCACCAGTGCGCTGGGATAATCCGCAGCCCAGAGATCAGGTCGCGCCATGGCAGCATCCTTGTCGCTCGATCCCTGCAATATCCTTCGAACCATGCGGTCGGTGTGCCACACCCTGACGACCCAGCGATCGTCTGCCAGAAGACTGCTGGTGACCGGGAACACCGGGTTGAACTGGTCCTGGTAATAATGCAAATCCAGAGGCCAGTCCCGTTTTCGCGCCCCCATGTGGCGGAGAAGATCGCCCGGATTGGCGGGATTGTCTCGCAGGGCTGCATCGAACAAAGCCCAAAGGTCGCAGTGAAATTCCGACCAAACCTGATCGCGCGCGTGTACATAGTCAGTCAAGCGCTCCCACCAATCGAACATGGCCTGACTTTGCGGCACGGAAGGTTGCGTCCGCGTATCCTGAACGGCAGTTGGCGCGTGGTAGTTGTCGACGATCGGCAAGAAGTTGAAGTCACAATATGCCGCGTGTTGAACGTAAGAGCCGCCGCTGGCGTAGTAGGAAAGTCCGGCAAAGTTTTTCGAGTTCGCCAGGATAAATCCAAGCTCGCAGTGTCCATCCTCCCGGCGCTTTGAAGAGAGCGGGAAGCGGTGAGTGAATAACAATGCCTTGAAGGCTCGTTGATAGGTGCGGCGGATATCCCGCAAAGAGCTGCTGTAATAGTTGTCCAAATAACTGTTGGCTCCGGCGGCGAGTCCGGCGATTCCATTGCCGAGATCCTGGTATGCCCCACCATCGCGGTATTTCAAATCTTTGGCGATGCGGAACAGCCGGCTGTGGGGAATTTCCACCATCCTGTCGTCAGTGTCCGGCCCCTTGTATTTGACTTGAAAGCCAGTGTGCAGGCGGGGCTCTTTCTTGGTTGAGAAAGCCGGCGAGGGATCGGTAAATTCCACAACGATGTCGTACGCGCCAGCCCTCAGATGAGGGCAGGACTGCGTGGGACCAGTTTGTCCCGGCCAGTTGTGGTTGAGTAGAACGCGGGTCTTGCCGTCACGGGTGAGAGCGACGCGCCATTGGCAGCTCTCCGCGGCCTCCATGTTGGGCCGGTCGCCTTCGTCCGTGGGAGCACCCGCGCAAAATTCGTACACGCCATCGCGATCGACGAGCAGCGCACCTGTCCAACTCACCGTGAACCCCTGCGCGCCCCCGAGCCAGGCTCCGCTCACGCCGTCCGCCGCGATGCCATTTTGGATGGTCACGTTGAGTAGTTGCGCAGCCGTCAGAGCGAGGCCCAACGACGGGATAACTGTAGGCAACGGGCAGTTCGAGTGATCACGCTCACGCCCGAATGCATAGAGCGGGCCGGAAAGATCGCGCCAGATCACGCTTCCTCCGGCTGGAGTAAATTCCATGAGCAAACCGGTACCGGTAAGACCCAACAGGGCTGCGAACGCCCCGCCGTTAGGCCCGGGCCAAGGCACGGCGGGCGGCTCGCCTGTGTCGCTCTGCCAATTCCCAGGATTGTTCTCATCTGCGTAAAGCTCGCGCAAAGCAATAAAGGCATCGCCAACACCTTCGGGATGATCCTGGTGAGTGGCGAAATCTACGTGCGCGGCAAGGTGCTCCGCGAGTATTCGGCAGCGCCTGTGGCAGAGGGCAAATTGCCGGCGAAAGTAGTTCCAACGCTCGTGCTCCTCCCGCTCCTGAATCAAATGCTGTTGCGCTTCTGCGAAGTCTGCGAATAGAAACGCAAACTGCGCCAGCGTGGCTCGAGGCTGGAAGTACAGATCCTGAACAGCTGTTTGCTCGTTCACGTTGAGTTGCTGGACTTTCTCCAACTGCTCGATTACAGCCTTGTCAGCTAGAGGCAGTTGAATGAACAGTGCACCCGTGCCTGCGGTTACGTCATACTGAAACGGGCCGTCCGCTGGTGTGCTCCACATTGCTGGTGTTGTTTGCGCTGCTGCCAGGTTCGAAGTGTATCGCCGCTGTTGCGCATCCACCTGATACCCGGCAGACTGCAGTGTCGATGGAAAGAAATGCCGGCCAAACGCAAGCACATCCGCCGCCTTATAGCCAAACTCTTCGCGCAAAGCGGTCTCAATGCGGTTCCAGGACCAGTGATGAACATCCTCGTCCGAAACACGCACTTCGAGCAGCTTGTGCCGCAATTTCCAAAGCGAATGATGGTGCTCGTCCTCGGGCAGGTTTAGCGGGAACTCGAGGGCATCATCGTTTCCCTGCAGTGGAAATAAGTTGCCAGCTTCGGACTGCGTGCCCGTCGTGTAGAGATAGAACATCTCATCCATGTGGAAGCGCGAGGCATAAAGTTTAGCGAGAATTTCGGCGAAGCGCAGCGTGTGCGTCGGCAATGCTTGCCAGGTGTCGGTAGATGAAGTCGGTTCGAATCCGGCGAGCACTGACAGCTCATCGAGGTTCGATTCCAGCAGTTTGGTGAACTCCGCCGTGCGGTGATCGCATTTGTGCCGGCATTTCGCGTGGCGTTCAATGCCTTCACACAGTTGCCGGACTGCCCATGGCCATTGCGCCGCGCTTTTCCCAACCCAGAGTGCGAGAAGCTGAGTGCGGTCAGCATCGATTGCGCCCGCCGCCGGTTTGGCTGCTGGATTCACCAGCGGTAGCTTGAACTGATCGCGGAGCATCTGAAACGCGGCCAGCTGGCGAATGAAATCAAGATTTAAGCCAGTGCTGTTGTACAGTTGCAGGACGTCGCATATGTCGCGCAGTTGGGCAAAACTATATCCCGTGCCGCAAACATCTTTGAGCTTGCGCCACAGGCGGATGAAGACGGCAAGCTGACCGAGCGATTGTTGATTGTCTACTTCAGCGTCAGCTAGTTGATTTGGCGCAGGAGTTGGTGGAGCTGGCGCAGGCTGGGGCGGCGGGGTCGGATCCTTCTGATTGGGAAGCCGCAGCCAGTGTTTTTCGAGGCAGCAGGGCTCACAATCCGGGAATTTTCCTCCCTCCTCGCCGCCGTCGCTGAAAACCACGTACTGCGATTTCCAAAGCTCGAGGAACTCACAGTAAGTCAGGCAGGTGCATCGCAGGAATTCGGACAGTTGAATTACGTTCTGCTCCCATAAACGATTGGGATCTTTGGCGGGGTCGATGCCATAGAGCTGCGACGGCTGAAGCTTCGCCCTCGGCTTGACGCGATTATCTTGTTGTGGAGGTCCGCAGGAGTCCGGCATGACGCCTTGAAACACTTGCTGGTATTCCTCAGGCGTAATACCGAGGTATTCAATGGCGATGTCGATGCGCACCGGGTAGCGCCACAGATAACTTTCAAATCCATTCGGCGGGTTGGCCGGATCGAGCACAAACTCGGTAATGCACTTGCGGAAGGTGCGCATCACTTCGAAGCGGCAGGTCGAAAAATATCGAAGGTAAGTGCGGTTCACATCCAGTTCTTGCGAGTAGGGAAGGCAACACGCCGAAAAGTCCCATTCCAAAGTGTTATAGACCGCCGGCTCAACGTTCTGATTGGATTCGAGAGGATTGCTCGATACCACAGGCGTTCCCGGAGTCGAATACTCCGGCAAAGCGCATAATAATTCTGCCGGATCATGACACACGGATTCCGGTTTTTGCTCGTTATCCTCCGACTCGCACCCTTCCCGGCACAGAACGTATCCTGCCACTTCATCGGCTGACGTGTTGTAGACCGTGCCGTTGGTCCCCGGCGGTGTGTTAGAGGCCATGAACTCCAGGCACTCGTTCACGATGTCGATCAAAGGCAGCGGCGTTTCCAGGTTGGCGCAGCTGGCCGCAAGTTCGCCCAAGGGTCCGCGGCGTTGAGCGATCACGCTGCCCAAGGTTTGTGCCGCCCCTGGAGCGGCCAAGGGATTGTTGCAGTTTCCGCTGGGAGAGACTTGCAGCATTTCGTGCAGATATTCGATGGGACCAAGCGGCGAGCGGCAAGGGGCCGGTATGCAATTGGTGAGTGATCCGTCAGGATTAATCGGGTAGAACGTTCCACCCGAGGATGATTGCGGCGTGTTCGGGCTGATGATCTGCGCAGCGGCGTACAGTCCTGAGGCGTAATCGTACGCTACCGTTCCGGTGAGCGCCGTTTGAAAATCTGCCTGCGTGAATTCCGTGATGTCTGCGGCGGACGTGAATCCGCGCGCATAGAGCGCCTCGACTATAGAGAACCCCAGACCCGCTGGGAACGTGAACGCGATCGTGGTGCCCGGTGGGACGTCGCCGGAGACGGGATTACTCAATGTGACCGTGGTCGCTGTGGGCGGGCCTGAAACCGTGGTGGGAGCAGGAGCATTAGGAATATTCGGTCCAGTGGCCAGCATCCCGTTGGCGATTCCGGCTGTGGAGGCAAAGGTCAGAACATTTCCAGAAGGTGTATCGACAGTCGTCACGTCGTTGATGACACAAAGTCGATATAGCGCGTCGATGACGATGATCGCGTTCACCAGCCAGGCTTGCGCACACGTATCGTTGGGGAAAACCTTGGCCGCGGCCTTCTGGAGATTTGTTAGATTGAAGCCCGATCCCCATGTATACGGGCCATAGAAGCCAAGACACGATCCCAGCCAGTCGGTTGACGGAGCCTGTAGAACCGGCAGCCCGCTTGCACCCGCGCTGGCATAGTTTGTCGTAAATGTGATCGTGGTGCCGGCCGGAACATCGCCGGTAAGCGCTGGGTTCAAGGTGACCGCGGTGGAGGTTGGCGAACCCTTAACGAGGGTGCCGGCTGCAATGGTATTAATTCCACTGACCGACATTCCACCGATGACTCCGGTGGCGGAAGCAAATGTCAGGACTGTCCCCCCAAATGCATCGCCTGGCTTCGCATCGATGGTAGTGACGTAATAGATAGTGCTGGCAACGCTCGTGTCCGATACCGAGAAGAATTTCTGCAGATAGGCGAGGAAGTTGGATATTTGCGCGGCCAAGTTCCCCGGTTGCGTAAACGGCGGCAGCCAGGTCGGATGTGCCGTGAAGAAAGCCGTCCACTGCGCATTCGTGACCGCAACAAGAATGGCTACAGACGTTATTGGCGGAGGCGGGGCCGTGGCCGCCGGCGGCTTGAGCGGCCAGGCAGCTGGCGTAACAATCTCGCTGGCTAAAGACGCATTCGTCGGCGCCGGGATCATGTAGCCCTGTGTCAGGGCACACAGCACCAGCTCCAGGAATGCCGGTGGTTGAGCGGCTGAGGCGCCGGGCCAGAAGCCGAGTGTTAGGCCGGTTGTTGGGGTTGTCTCGTCGCTCGGTTGATAACTCTGGCTGCTGGGCGAAGCGTCCGCACTCGCGAAGTTTAGCCAAAGAGCTATCAGCGGCTGGAGGGTTGCGTCAAGCGGCAGCGACGGCAATGACGATCCCGCCGGTATGTAGAGGGCCTGCATGCGGCGGGCAGCCTGCGCCGCATTAAGCAGGGGCATTGCGGGAGTCACGAATGCTTCCTTATCGGTGATGACATTCGCGTTAATAGCCGAGGTCAGATCAGCCAGCATTTGCTGCAAATTCTCGCCCAGGGCCAGGTTGTATCTCGATTGGGCCAACATGGAAGACGGCATCCCGGCAGTTAAGGCGTAGAAATACGCAGCTGGCACTCCAAAGTTGGAGGTCGGCGTCCCCACGCCCTTCAGGATTACTTCGGCGTCCGCGCTGTTCGTCGCAGCTGGGTTAGCGGGAAAATCCAGATACACCTTGGTGGCAGCAAGACTTATTTCTTCGCACTTAACAGCGGCGGCAAAAGAGAAGACATAATTCGTCAGCCGAGCGGCAGTGGCATTAGCCAAGGCATAGTAGCCGGCAAGCTTCGCCTCAAACTGCTGGCGGTCACCTTCATCCTTGTTTGGGGTCGGGCTACTACCGCTGCCCATAAGCTGCCCGTTGTTCGGCGGGTTGGTATACAAATCTTCGATCGGCTCGGGCGGAGTTGGGGGCGGGGGCTGCTGACTCCACACGATTTCGTAGGCGATGTTCTGGCACTGAGCGAAGGTCAGTGCGCCCATGTCGGGCAAAACTCCACCTGGATCGACGCCCAGAACGGTTTTGACGGACTTCAGCAGATCGTCGAAAGAAGGCGCCGTGCCATTCGCAGGGAGAGAGAGCCCTGACCCGCCAGCTGTCGCGGGCGCTGGCAGGAATAAATACAGACTGGGCGTCAGCGATGACCACGTATCGGGGTCCAGGGGGGTTGGTCCGGGCGCAAGCGGCACGTCATAGTATTCCTGGGTGATCGGAATCGCCTGCGCTGAAGCGCCACTGCCCCACGTGGCTACAAGTTTGAGGTTTTCGAAAATGGGCGGGCCCGACGCCGGGGTAAACTCGATAACGGCGGTTGCTACGGATTCGAATTGATAGTAGGAAGATTCGATTTCCGTCGCCCCCAAAAAGACTGGGGGTTGCAAGTCGAGTTGCTGGGCAATCCCGGTTCCAGCTGCATATGTGGCCGGGGTAGGAACGAATCCCAGGGGTGGAAGTAGCTGCGGACTCGTCAGCGGAGCACCAGTGGGGGCAATGTACACCGCTGCTGATCCAACCTGCGTGCCGCTTGTCGGACTATTGAACGACAAATCGAAAGCGGTGATCCGCAGCCCACCATTGTTAGCTAGGTAGTCGGCGAAAGTTGGCGGCGTAGTGCCAGCCGGTGCCGCAGCAACCGGCGCTGGTGGAACGATGCGAATTACGATTAAGCTAGTAGGCATAACTTTCTCCGGGTAACTATTAATGACGGAGTTCTTAGCTGCGACTGCATTCCAACCGCGACTACTCTCGATTAACTAGTTCCTTGCGCCCCAAGTCGGTGATTCGGTAGGTGCCCGGATCATCCGAAGGCTCTTCGATGAATCCTGCTTCTAGAAGTTTCTTCAGCGTATCGGGCAGCGAATCCCTGTGGTCAAGATCGACCACAGAGAGTCGCTGCTCAATCTTGTACCAACCCACAAAGTCGGGTCCCTTGGCGATTGCAGATAGAACGGCTTTCTCGTAACTATTCATGGTTGAATACTCGGGTGATACAAAACTCCCGGGCCCTCCGTAAGGCCATAGTCTTCCAATGTCGCGGTATGTGCATTGTTCCAAACTTCATATCCGGGATTTCCAGTTGGAAAACCAAGGCTTCGATATCTGACGCTCTCCCTCAACTCGTGGGTATAGAAGTTCATGTCGGAGGGGGTTGCTTCCATCTCTCCGGCAGCGATTCCCCGCAGTCGCGCAACCATGGCTTGGTTTGCCTCGTCGGCCCCAAACCTCGATAGGTGTTGCTCAACCGCAGCGATCCCCTTGGGAGTTACTCTTACACCTTCTGTTGACAGAGAACGGATTGGACCACCGGCATTGGCGGGATCAAATGTTCGACCGCTAGCTGGACCTCGCGCCCCCATTGGCCCTTCACCCGCTGAGAACTCGCTAGCTGCCCCAAGCCCCAGCGTCAGCCAGCCAAGCGCCGCTCCCCCCGCCTCCCAAGCTCGATCGCTGGGAGAGAGTTTCATTCCGACATCTGTTCTCCCTTCGACTATGGAACTGCTGATGTTGCTGAAGTGAAGGCCTGATCCTTCCCCGGTCAATGCCTGGCCCGTGCTGACCCCAATTTCCCATGCGGCACCAATCGGGTTTGCTTTAGCTGGGACCTCGATAAAGGCCTGAATGTAGCCTCTTTCATATGAGTGCACGTAACCTTTCAGACTGAATTGAGCGGGATCTACCTGCGTAAGAATGTGACAAGTAGCGCATAGGTAATTTTGAGCGAGCTCCGCAGCTTCAAAGTGACCTGCCTGCGCCATCGCCATCGCGTATGGTTTGTCGTACTGGGAGATGTCCCGCAGTGGGCCTCCCGTCCAGGCGTCGGTTGGGATGTGTTCACCACGAGGTCCTTCCTCCCACTGCGGAGCAGCCGAAGGTGTTTTTGACCCGGAGCTTGGGCTGGCCTGCTGATGCTCCGACGGAATGCTCTGCTGTGCCGCTTCCTCCGCAGCTGTCGGCACCGGCGTGCTCGGATCTACCAGGCAGGCTTGCGCTTCGTTTTCGGCCGGGGTTGTAGATATCTCCCCATCAGTTCCATTGGGATCGCGCAGACCGATCGGATTGTCGCTACAGTAAGCGAAGAGATTAGTTCCGTCTTTCAACCCTTTCGGGTCGGCCGCTGTCCATCTTCCCAACCACGATGCGTAGTATCGAGCTCCGTGGTAGTAAAGTCCGGTTTCCTCATCGCGCTCCTGTCCGGTAAAGCGGTAGCGCTTCGGACTAATCTCCACTTCGCGCCGCACGGATTCATACGATGTACTCCCATACGGATAATATTCTTCATAGGAGATGATCGCGGCTTCGCCATCGAGCTCCAGGCACGCCGAGTCCAGATGATTGCTGAATTGATAGCGAATCAGCGTGCTCGGTAGCGACTCGGCCCGAACGTTGCTGTCGATGGTTTTCGTTTCTACCAACGCGATGCAGCGCTTGTCGTCCTTTACCTGGAGGGTTTCCCGCTCCAGCACGACCTTGTTGCGGTTGTACTCGCGATAGATCTCGAAGCCGCCCAGGTAAATGCGTTCGTGCGCCCGCGATCCATCCGGCCGCTCGGTGACTTTGCGCACGCGCGTCCCGGCTGAATCGTAAACATAAAAAGTCCGCTGCCCGTCGCCTCGATTCACCACCTGTTCCCGCGTGACGTGCAACTGGTTCTTGAAGTCCCACTCCATCAGCGGCAGGTGCGGCATGCGGACCATGTTGCCGTCCGCGTCGTAGCTGTAACGCTCTGCGTGCTCGCCGACACTGGTGTGCTCCAGACGATTGCTGGATGGCGAATAATCGTAGTGGCGTCTCCAGTCGCCGTTGGCGGCATGGTGAATGACCGCGAGAATGTTGCCTACTACGTCGTACCGGTAGGCTTCCTTGTAGCGGCGCATCGCCTGCCCGTCGCCGGGCAGCGGTTGATTCATGCGCGGCGAATCGTCCCAATCAACTTCAGGTCGCGCGAGGAGTCCAATGTGCTCGCGCCCCTGCGCCTCAATCAGACGATAGATCGCGTCATATATGTAGTCATTGCTTGGAGAGACAACCTGATTATCGAAATAAACTGTCTGCTGCGCATGATCGGTGATGGAAGTGATGTTGCCGACGGGATCGTAGATGTAATGCAAGTCCTGGAGTTTCGCGTGATGTTTGCCGCGGGTAGTTTCCAGGTGGATCAACCGGAAAGTCAGCGGATCGTACGCGTAACGAGTGAGCGCCCCGTTGCCGAACACAATCAATTCGCGCTGGGCCTTGGCGTTGTACGTGATATTAGTGACAAACGGCGTGACCGCTTCCGCTCCGCGCAGGTTGACGTTCACCCTATCCAGCAAACTTGCTTCGTCGTATCCCAGGCTGAAGAGGCTTTTGTCGGGCGCGGTAATCGTAACGGGGCGATTGAGCGCGTCATAGCTTGTGCTGGTAGTGAAGATGCTCTCTTCCAGTTCAGGCGAGTTCGCCCAGTCAGCCTCGTCGTGGTAGTTGCGGAGTAACTGCCGGGAGCTGTTGAGCAGGTTACCCTTGAAGTCAAACGTACTGTTTGATGCGATACCCGCACCGTCCCGACCTTGGAAAAGCTTTCCTCGCAAGTTTCGTGCAAGATCATTCGGCTGCCCTTCGCCGTATACAGCTTTCTCCACCATTTTCTCGGCCGTATGTTCCGTGCGAACAAGCAGGTTCGTCTGTCTGCGTAGCACGTCGTATTCGTAACGGAAGCGGAAGCCGCGGCTGTCCCACGTACGGAGCGGCTTCTTCCCGATTTCAAGGATCATCCAGCGCTCGCCCGCGTCTGCGCTCGACTGGTAAATACGGTTGGAAAGCAGATCGTAGGCATACGACATGATCTGGCGGCCAAGTGCGTCCGTCACCGAAAGTTGCTGGCCTTCAATATCTAAATCAATGCTGGTGGCGATGCGCTCTTCTTTCATTTCGCCATCTTGCTCGAAGCGATTGATGTCAACGGTCAGGAACGTGCGTCCGAGCGTGTCCGAAAAAGCAGTCTTCGGAGTGCGCGCGTGCACGGCCGTCTGCTCGGCTGCTTCCTGTGCCTTCTGTCCCAGAGCTCCGCTGCGCCGCCGCTCATACCACGTCGGCAGGTAATCGTCTTCCGGAAGACGGCGGAAGAAACCTCCGACATCGGGATCGTCGGCGGGATTGCGTTCCAATACCGAATCGTTGACATCCCACGTCACCTGCTGCCATGGGTCAAAAACAACCTTTTCGTAGGTGTGCTCCGGATGGAGCGTTGCGATGACGCGCCCCACAGGATCGTAAAACAGCGTTGCACTCACTCCCACGATATTGGCGAACTCGAATTCGTGCGTGGCGCTGAAGAAAGGCTCGTACTGCCGCACGGCCTTTCCCTTGTTGTTGAAAATGGTCCAGCCTGTCGCGACCCAGCGTGGGTCAACCTTCGGCCCCTCAGGCACGAGTGGCCCGGGCGCGGCTTGCCCTTTTTTCTGAGCGATGCGGCCAAAGCCATCGGAGTAGGAGAACGAATGCTGAATCTTCGTGTGCCGGCCGTGCGCTAAATCCGAAAGGTGGGTCTCGCGGGCCAGTGTGTAGCTGACCGCAGGCTGCGGCTGTCGATTTTTCCGTGTGCGTGCAAACGCGAACAGGTCGTAGACGAACCGCGTGCTTGCTCCGCGGAGAATTTCGTGCGGATCACGCAGCGGATGATGAATGTGCGCGAGAATTCTGGACTCGCTCAAGTCGGAGACGAAATCGTCGAGCGAATCGCCTTCTCCGTCGCCCTCCTTGCCCATAATTGCGGTTCCGGCGAGCATTCCCAGGGCGTCGAACGCAGCGGCAGTCCGGTTCCGGTTGGCATCGGTCACCAACTTGGGCGCGAGCACTCGATAATCGGTACGCGAACTTGTCGTGTTGCCGACGGCATCCCGCGTTGAAACCAGCATCAAGTCATGAGCGTCATAAGTGACACGAGTAGTGTTCCCGAAGGGGTCGCGAAACCTTCGCGGCGTGTAGAAATGATGGCGGGCATGGGCCAGTTCCGCGGCGGCGTCATCTTCCGCATGAGGCGAAAAAAATATCTGGCCGGAGGGAATCCACCAATGCCCATCGCAGTCGAGATCCAGGTAGCCGCCTTCACTCAGCACCGGCTTCGGATCGGATAGCAAATCTTCCGCCGATTGATTCTCCAACTTGCGCCGGTAAGTGTCTCGAATCACACCCGGCGTGAAGGCAAGCTGGTAGGCTTGACCAGGCAGCGCCAACGATTCCAACTGCCCCAGCGGAAGCAATCGATCCAGATGGTTGCTTCGGTACAGCGTCCGCGAGCGCTGGAACAAACGGCGGCACGGAGCCCCGCCGAACGCCCCTGCGGCGTTCATGTCTTCATAGGGAAGATCGTGGCGCCCGTCACTCGCCTCGGCCACCTTACTCTCCATCTCCTCAAACCGGAAAAGATTCGTAACTCCAAAGCGGTGGTTTTCCGGCAGAAAGTTGTAGAGCTCATAGATCCGCGCCTCGGAGGGCAGCGGAGTGCGGTAGGCCTCGCGCTCCCACACCGCGTTCGTGTAATCACTCTCCGTCACGGTGAGCAGGAGTTGCTCCTGCTGGTGGCGATCCGGGCCATGCGGCAGGCCGGCATTATCGGGAAAGCGGCGTCCGTACCCGATATTCGCCGCGCTAAGAACGTTGCCGTAGTCATCGACCTTCAAAGTCATCGCATGCGTGACGCGCGGGTCCGCACGCTCAACTCCGTCGATCCGGTAGAGCTTGCGCTCGTAATTGAAGGTCACCGATTCCCGGGGATGGGTGAAGAACACCGCGTGCCGGTTCCAGCCGCGGGGCTGCAAAGGCCGTATGGTGAAATTGCTTTCGGCCGCGGTGTAAGGGCGGGACGACTCTTCTGCGCCGTCCAGCGCATAAACTTCCTGCCGCAGCATCGATCCCTTCAAAGACCGGCAGGCTTCGCGCGCCTCCTCCGTCGTCAAGTCGCCGGGAAGGATCGTATCGTCAAGCAGAATCTCCGAACTTTCATGCGGCTCGCGATAATATTCGTGGGCGAGATGGCGCGAGACCCGGCCGACTCCGATAAAAACTCCCGTGTGATACCAGGTTTTCGTCAGCACCGGCGGTACGTTGAAAGCGGCCTGCTCATTGTTCGGAGCCGGAAGCGTTCCGCTCTCCGTCAGGCTCCCAAATTCTTCGGTATCGAGTTGTTCGACCCGCCCAAAGCCCCGGAACTCGCGTTCTACGCCATCGAAATAGCCATGATGGTAGCTCTTTCGCGAAACGAACCGGTTGCGGCTGACGGAGTCGTGAGTGACTACTCGCTTCACCACGTGAACCGGAAACGGCAAGCGAGTCACCCAAGGTTGTCCCGCAGCTTCATCCGCTAGATAGAACTCAGTGGAGGACGCGTACTCAATCGCAATTTCGGCGCCGAGATTGTTGCAGATGCGAATGAGCAGATGCGGTTTCTGCCCGCGCATCAGGTCCAGATAGCGCAGCGGGCGAGAAGCATCCGATGGCATCGGAGACGACCAAACTACGCAGGCCGTGCCGCGGCCCAGAAAATCCGTCACGGAAATCGCAGTCAGGTCGCCGGTCGGAATACTTTCGAGCGCACGGCGGCTGGACAAGCTATTCCCCGATTGATTCAGATAAACATCAATGCGGTTGGCGCCGATATAAAGAATATCGGTTGTGCCCGAGCCGTCTGTGTCTGCGAGTCGAATTCGCTTCTGATCGAACGTGTCGGGGAAATCGAACCACGGGGAATTGTCCAGGGTGACTTTGTGACCGAAGCGTCCGTAGCCCAGGTTCGGCCAGTAGCAGACTTCTCCATTTCGTATGCGTACGATGTCCGACAAGCCATCGCCGGACATGTCGGCCAGATAAATGGATTGAGTGCCGTCGTCGAAGACCACGCGCGGGCCTTCTTCTTCGTTGTAGGCAGGAGGAACTCGCCGCTCTTCTCCAAACCCCGCGCGAAGGTAGGACTGATGCCAGAGGAAGGCAAGGTCCTCCGTGATCAGAACATCGGCAATGCCATCACCCGTGATGTCAACGAACTTAAGGTTTGGGTCCTCCCAGTCAAGGACGGGCATCGAACGGAAGCTGCGAAACGGATTCCAGCCGCTACCATCGGTGGTGCGTTCATAAAATCCCGCCTGCCCGGATTCGAACTCCACCAAATCCAGATTCCCATCACCCGCGATGTCCAGGAGTTGCTGCTTGCCGCTCGCCAAAGCTGCGAGCGAGGGTTTCCTCGCTACCAACTCCGTTGCCCCAAATCGCCCTTTGCCCAGATTTGGTTTGTAGTACCAACCAGTAGCTTGTTCTGACAGCACGCCAGAGATCCCTACACCATCCAGATCGAGCCAGCGATACTCGGATCCATCGATGCCCTCCGGCAGATTTTGGGCCTCCGCAATTTTAAGTTCGGCGTTGCGGTCGAACAACTCATCTTCGAGCGGGCTGGTGGAGTAAGCCAACTCAAGCGCCGGCAAGCTCTTCTTGAGGTAACGTCCCTCGGACTCGCGCACATAACCCGATTGAACCGCCCGCACCAGGAGCGACCCAATCCTTTTCTGCTCGTACTCAACTTCAGTGGATCGAACCAGGTACCGGGACGTATCAAGTTCCTCGGGAAATCGATGGAACAGCAGAAAGCGCCGGCACAGGCGGTACGTACGAACCTCAAATCCTGAACGATAGCGCGAGAACGGATCTTTTCTTGAGGGCCATGGATGATCATGCGCTGGGGTTGCGGGAACTTCTACAAAAACTTTGCCTTCGGCATCGCGCGTGCACGAGCGGTATTCCTCGTCTCCATAATCGAAGACGACTTCGAACATCCAATCTCCATCGTCATGGGGCAGCCTCGATTTGGATAGCCCGGCTCCGCGCAACGGCTTTCGATTGCCGTACAGGATGCGCTTCACATAGCGGTTCGCCGTGCGCGTCCGATTCCGCTCATCTGCCAGGGTCAAATCAACGTTGCAATCATTCTCGGAGACATGCTCGTAGAGGATGGCATTGCCTTTGCCATCAAAGCTGGAGGAAATCAACCAACTGAAAATATGGCGTTCATCGGCCGGATCGTAAATGCGCGATTCACGCGTGGCTCCATGAATAGTCAGGACGTCATCTTTCGAAAAAGACCGCCAGTGGACGTCGCCATCTTCGGTTCGCGTCCATTTCTCAATGCGGGCGAACAAGCCTTCGATCCGCGGACGGTACAGCTTTACCTGGTATCCGTCGCGCTCGAATTCATCATTGACCCATCCGTCTTCCCCATCGCGGCGCAGAACTGGTACCAGATCTTCCGCCCCGGAGAGAATGAAGACATCCGATTCATCATGATCGCGATATTGCGGAAGCCCCTTGTCGGTCTTGCGTGTAATCGAAGGCGCGGAAAGCGACCAGCCCATGCCAAAGGGCCCGTTTCCAGAGCCAGAATCGTATTGCAGCGAAAGCTGCGGACTAAATCCGGAGCGTGCCGGACTCACCGCAATCGGAATACTGAGGGAACCGGTCCCCGTTACGGCATTGGCGGAGAACTTCTCTCCGATGCCGCGAATGGCCCCGCCGCCCTTCGGCAGATTGATCTGCGGCGCACTGAACTGCGATTTCTCCGAACTCGCGCTCTGGGCGCTCGCCGCTTCTGAATTCTCAGCCATACAGACCCTGTGTGTTCCCTCAAATCCCTGGGGGGCATAGTCGGACGGGTAAACTCTATCGCTCTTTGTTTCTGTCCTTTTTCTGCGCCACCGTGCCAGTGGCCGGGGGAGCTTTACCTGCGGCCGGTGCCGCTGCGCCCGGAGCTGGACCTTGGCCCTGTGCCGCCGGGGCAGTCCCGCTCCCGGGAACGGCCAGCGGCATCGTGCCGATCGCTATGCATGCAATCTGCGAATAAGGAACGAAGAACGCCCACGTCGTCGGCGCTTGAGACTTCTGCTCCTCAGCCAGAAAGCCGCGGGCCAGATCGGCGCCCTCAAGCCAAAGTCCAATGATCTCGATACCCCGGAGCTTGTATGGCCGGCACTTTATGTCCCCGGAAAGAGGGGGGATGGAGACCATGATGGTCTTGTTGAGATATTTTCCGAGACTCGGAGCCATTTGGGCCACCTCGCGATTAACAGATCAAGAGTGGAGTTAAAACCCTCCGAGATCATGCGATCAGCATCTCGGAACAATATCAAGGGACGGCAGGTCTTCGAGGCTCTCTAAACTGTGGGCCATCGCCTGACCTGCGATTCCTTCCGATTATTGATATGGTGCAAAACCGATATGAATCGTTTCAAACAATTTTCGGGTCATCGTATGAAAAGCGGGCTGTGGAGGACTTATCCACGCTCCTGGTTTAAACTCGCGGTCGCTCGCTACTCCACGCGGCGCCGACCGTCTATGCCGGACCGAATCGGACGATTTCGCTGCCCAGCAACACTCTTACGCTTAACGGAATGATTTCAAATCCCGGCGTGCCTGCGGGAGCGACTATCACAACCACTTGGAGCGAAGTCACCGGCCCCGCGAGCGTCAACTTTAGCAATCCGACTGGGCTGACTACTCAGGTGACGTTCACCACCGCCGGTACTTATGATCTGCGACTCTCTGCGAGCAATACCGGGCTCACAGGCACGTCGGATGTAACCATCACAGTCTACGCGGCTCCTCAGAGCCAGCCCCCCGTGGTAAGCGCTGGCGCGAACTTCACCACTACGGTTGGCGTTTATAACTATCTCGCTGGCAGTGGTCGCGCACGAGCTTGCCGAACCCACTAAACCCGTGCCGAAATTTCGGATGTGATTGCGAGAAGGATGCGTGACGAAAATCGTAAACCAGCCTTCATCCTGGCTGATGCCGAACGGTCCCAGATCCAGCCGGTTGGTTACTTGCGGCGAGCCATCAAAGCTATAGCCATCCCATCAATGGTCAGGCACGTCCGCCCACATTCGCGCGCGTGAGACTGCTCGCTCCCGCCAGAAACTGCTCCCGCGCTAACAAAGTCTCGTCTCCGCATTCCACGAACCGCCGCGTGTTCTGGGTGATCGAAACTCTGGCAACCTTAATCACGAGACCAGCGGTTGCGCTAAACATTGTGATGGAGGTTGGGGCGCAGAGTGAGTGAGCCATCGCGATTCAGGTTTTGGTGACAAGCCCACCGCACCGGGTAACGCATACCCTTCACCTCGATCTCCGCCCCGAGCCTCAATCCCTGCCATTTGGTCCCTGGCGGCAGCATAAACTGCGCCTGCCGGACCTTTCCGGGCAGGGGATATCCGGGATCCAAGCAGCCGCTCTTAAGCGCTTTCCCGTCCTCGCTCTCCACGGTCACCCGCAGCACACCCGGAACGCCGGCAATGCCGTCGTTGGCGAAGCCGACAATCAGCCCTACGGAGCCGCCATCTTCGTAGCTCCAGATCATCGACGGCCTCACGCAATAGCCGATACGACGATTGATCCGGTCGAACCAGGTTGGCGATGCCTGGTAGTAACTCATAAGATTCTTGGCGCTGATCTGGTGGAAGTTCCAAAGCGACCAGTAATTCGCCCCTACATCCATCACATGAGCGATCATGTTGTCGGCGGGCGATATGCCATCCTGTATGGCGAAGGTGTCCGGAGCTTTGCCTGGAAGCCCCTGTTCGAGCACCGCAGCGATCCAGGGCGGCCGGTTGCTGAGGGCTTCAATTTGCTCATTCTCGATGAAGATGGTGTCACTCCGAATCCAGTTATTGCTGCGAACCGTGCGATCAAGGACTTCTGAGTTGCCAACCCGGCTGTAGTCGGGTTGGGTGTTGGTCATCAGAGGGGTCTTGGTAAAGTGCTCGAGCTGAACTTCCAGCATGTCGATCCAGGTCCGCTCCGCGGTCTGGTAATCGGGGAAAGGATTATTGCCGAAGGGCCAGGTGTGACCTTCGCCCCAGAACCCATACATGAAGGTATCGATGAACTCGATGGCGGGACTGCCGTTGAATTCCGCTGCCAACAGGCCAATCAGCTCCCTGAATGCCTGCTGAAAAAAAGGATGGTCAAACCGGGGCTGATAACGCGCATACGGGTTGCGCAAAAATCGCTCCGCCGACGCCCTGCTTTCCTTCTCACCAAGGACCAGGTCAACGGTCGGTACTTTGTCGAGAACGAAATCCGGCAACGCCGGTTGGTTTGAATAGTCCGGAGCGCTCATCTGAATTCGCAATCCGATGCGCTTGTTATTTTTCTTGGCCAAATCAAAAACCAGCTTCAAGTAGTCAGACAGGTCGAGGCGTCCAGCTCGCGGCTGGACCTCCCGCCACGTCGGGCGTATGTAAAGCTGCTGGCCCAGAGGGAATCGAACCAGATCCTCAATCGCCTGGGGAATGTTGTCCGATTTGATTTCCTCTGTGCCCATATCGGCCGTGATGTACGTGATCAGTCCCTTCCCGTAGTTGGGCACGACTTCTTCCGAAGGAGTTGTGGTCATAACCACTTCATCGGTGGGAATGGAAGCATCGGGAGGGTACTGGGAGAACGGACCCTGATTGAGACGGTCGGTCACGGTTGGGCCAGAACCAAAGTCGTATTTTCCCCAGTTGTGCGCGGGGACGATTGCTTGCGCTTTGTTTGTTCCCAGTTCAGCAGCCGCTACCAAGGCAACACTACTTTTTAGAAAGTCTCTGCGCTGCATCAACTTGTGTCCTCCTTGCGTTGCACGCGATTTCGATTTGGCTGTGCCGCCCAGGAGCCGGAGGCGCGCATCATTTGTCGGCTGGCGGCTCAAAACGCCGGTTGGAGCGGAGTTCGGGAGCCGGCTTCAATTCACCCGTTGCTCCGATGGAAAAGCTCTGTTCATAGGGCGCGTCGTCGGGTCCGTCCACTGTGAGCCGGACAAGGAAATCGGCCGCCCTGGTATAGCAATGAAAAACGTTGGACCCTTCCGAAATCGTCCCGTCGCCGAAGTCCCAGTGATAGCGGAGTGCGGGTACGCCGTCAGGGTCGGCCTGAGCCGAGAAGGCTATCGTCTCCCCGACCTTGGACTGAGAAGGGACTCGGGCCGTGACAGTTGGGGCGGCCCTGGCGACAGCAGTGTCCACCAGCTTAATTACCACCGCCGATTGCGGCGACTGATTCTCAAGCTGGATCGCGCCACCTTCAAGCACAAAGGCGGAGCTTGGACCCATGACCGGAGTCGCCACCATCGTGGAGTTGACTGGGAGCCCGAGGTCTCTGAGGCTCAACGAGCGCGAGCGTGGCTTGTCGGTCCAGTTGAAAACGGTCAAGATGCTTTGGCGAGGGCTTTGCCGGAGCAGGAAGAGACTCGGTTGTCCGTCCTCCGGATCATAGGTCATCAGATCTACTGGCGTAGAGGCTCGCCCGGCCTTGGCCATGTTTAGCAGGTCTCGGTTTTCCACTAACGCGAGCCGATCCTTCTCACTGTTGAGCACCAGCAGATCATCGCCGATTTCGTACATGCCACCTGCGATGGCAGAGAGTGCGATCGAAGTCTGCGCGGTCGCCAGCGAATGTGAGGAACGTTCGTCGGACCGCTCCACCAAGTATGTATCGGTAATGTTGAAAGCGTCCGGGTCATTGATGAAGAAGTTGCCGTTCATGTAGAAGCGGGCAGCAATGCCGGGTGCGGCAGTTTTCGACCGCAGAAAACTGTGCCCCGTGTCCGCGGAGACACGGCCTGTGTCCACTAACCCAACCGGATTGAGCATGGGACTTCCGTCTTTGTCCAGGATCACATCGTCGCCGACGGTATCGCGGATGAGCTGCAAGCCTATACGCTGGGCTTCTAGCGCGGTGGTATTTGGGCGGTAGTAGTAGCCTTCAATGGCCGTCGTGTCCATGAAGTCCAATTTGATGAAACGAACTCCCCATTCCCGAACCAGCGTCTTGTAGGTCTGGCGCAAGTATTCCTGCGCCCCCGGATGAGTGGTATCGAGCGCATAAAGCGTGTCCGTGTGCTGCCCCCACACATCCCCTAAGGGAATCGGCTGGCCCTGGGCATTGTGGACCAGCCACTCCTTGTGATGTTCGTAAGCCCAGGCGCGGTTAGTTACCTCGAACGGCGCGGTCCAGAGACCAACGGTCAGGCCATCTCCCAAAATGCGATGAGCGACAAAGCGCATGCCGTCGGGGAATTGCGTTGCGTTGGCGGTGACGTATTCTCCGCGCGCATACTGATAGCCTTCATCGATCTGGAAATAGTTGTAACCGAGCGCTTTCAAATTTTGCGACAGCCAATCGGCATTGGCCAGGGTCTCGCCCTCGTCGATCGCGGCATAATAAGCGGTCCAGCTCCACCATCCGGTTGGAATCTCACTCGAAACGCGTGGGCGATGCAGCCGCCGAATTGCGGAACCATAGGCGAGAAGTTGCCCATGGTAGTCCGGCCCAGCCGCGAACATCAATCGTTCAGAGCTCAGCTCTTCGCCAGGATTCAGTGGAAGACTCAGTTCGATCCGGTCGCTCGCAGGAGAATCTGCCAGATTGAAATCCTTCTGAATCTCCGTGGTTCCGGTAGATTCGACGGCATAGGATGCGATCTTAGCCGCGACGCCTTTGCCATCGGTTTTCAGTCGCAAAAGAGTCAAGAAACGATCCGATGTGAGTGCGCCAAGAAATAAACTCTGCTTGGTCTTTAAGTTATAGATAAGCTGGCTTCCGACTCCGCGGTGCATCCCACCTGGGGCGTCCCCGAGGTCGTAGATCACCAGGTCGGGCCAATCTTCGCTGAAACTATCGGAGAGGACGCGGTCATCCGATGGATGCCCACCCAAGTTAACGATCGGGTTTCCCAAGGCTTCAACATTGCGGAGCGCCTGCACCGACGTCGCTTTGCTCGTTTCGTTCCTGACCCGCACTTGAACCGTGCCGTAGGGATTTTGAGCGTAAAGCTGCAGCACATAGATAAGATCAGGACTGCCGCGTAGTCCGCTGCATGTGACCGTCAATTGTCTCCCGGAGCCAAGCGCGTCGCTGAAAGGCGACTCGGAAACCGAATGCGAGGGATAGCTCCCGGGACGCAGCCAGGTGTGATCGACCAGCGCACCGATACCTGCTTGCAGAATGGATTGGCTACCAAGCGGCCCAAATTCATACGAGCCATCCTGCCCATTGACGGTCACGGACAGAGTGCCATTCGTCAGGTGCTGGGCCGGACACCGAACCGCGCCCAGCGTCAAGGCGGCAATAGTCACGCCCATCATGCTGCACTGCAAGCCTGCAAACACCGTTCGCGCGGTTTCGATCGCACGCCGCGCAATTGCCAGCTTTCGGATCAGACACTGTGCTTTTCTCATGAGTTAACTCTATTGGAGAAAGTCGTTACTTCCGAAGATACGCGCGCTTACGGACTGACTGCACCTGACGTCCGGCGGTTTTCGCCTGGCTTCTACGATCAACTGCTGGCTGACTTCCGAAAGCGACAGCCGCTTGAGCGAAGAACCTGCCGAACACCTGGCGGTCCCGTTAGAAAGAGAACTTCAGGGCAAACTGAATCTGTCGCGGCGGCCGAGCGGCGGTTAAATCGCCGAACTGTGGCGTCCCAAGAATGGTCGCGTTGTTTCCATTTTGCGGTCCGCTTTCCGCGAACAGAAAGTTGGTGTGGTTGGGAAGATTAAAGAACTCCGCACGAAATTCCAGATCCGTCCGCTCCGAGGTGTGGAAGAACTTGAATACTGAAAAGTCCCATTCTGTGTATCCTGGTGCCTCGACGGTATTACGGCCCACGTCGCCGAAGGACCCCTGAGGGGGATCGGCAAATGCGCAGGTGTTGAACCACGCGGTCGGGGTATGAATCTTGGCGGGAGCAACACAGGTAGGATTTCCCGGTACGATGCCCGCCCGGGTTGGGTCGCCGACCAGGTCCGGGCGCTGGGAGACGCCGCCGGCGCCGCCGTCAGCATTGGCGAAGTTGCCGTTCGAGTCTAGCACTGTGTACCAGTTGCCGCTGGAGATCGAGAGGATATTGGCAACCTGCCAGCCGCCGACCACCTGGTTGGCAAACCCGGTGGCGTTCCCCAGGAAGTGTTTGCCGTGACCGATGGGCAGTTCGTAGATCGAATTCAACACGAAGCGGTTGCGCACGTCGAAATCGGAATTGCCGTATTCCGCCTGGGGATCGCGGAAGTAGCGGAAATCGCTGTTGTTCTGTGTAGGACCAAGGTTCGCGTTGGAAGCGATATCCAGCGAGTGCGCGTAGGTGTAGGAGGCCTGGAACTGCAGGCCTTTCGCGAAACGCTTTTCCAAACTTGCCTGCAGCGAGTTGTAATTGGAGGATCCGGTCGAGCGGAACCAATCGATGCCGGTGTCAAAAACCGGGCTGCAATACTGAGGATTCGTAAGGGAACATGGAGCGGGCGATCCGATTATCGTCGCAGACACCGGACGCCGTGGCGCGGTCGCGTCATTCGGATTCACGTCAGGTGCTGCCTGGTTGCCGTTGAAGAACGTGTATAGCTTCGTTCCCTTGGAGCCGGCATAAGTAAGCGTGAACACGCTGTTCGCGGGTAGCTCACGTTCAAAGCTCAAATGCCACTGCTGCATATAGGGCGTGCGCAGGTTCTTATCGACGGAGAAAAAGATGGGAGTGTTGGGATCCACCAGCGAGTTGGCGGGGAAACCGCCAGCTAGAGCGGGAATCTGGGTCACGCGGCAATCTTCCAGCGTTGGATTCAAGAGTGTCGGAGGGTTGGCGGATGGCGCGCTACAGGGTGAAATGAACGATTCGTTCGTGAAGAACGGAGGATTGAATCCGGGACTCGGATTCGAGTACGGACCGTTCTCCTGCCCGCCGTAGAAAATGCCGTAGCCCATTCGCAACACGGTCTTCGGGGCAAACTGCCAAGCCAGGCCGATGCGCGGCGCGAAATTATTCAGGTCCGAGTTGATCAGCCCACGGCTGCCGGTGGCGCTGACCTTGACGTACTGCGCGATGAAGGGCGTGAGCTGCGCCGATTGTCCTTTCGGCACAAAGATCGTGGGATCGGTGGGATTGCTGAGGTCGAAGTTTCCCACGTCGTTGTGGCGGTCCGACACGGTGCCAAACAGTTCGTAGCGCAAGCCGAGATTCAATACCAGCGTCGGCGTGAGCTTCCAATCGTCCTGCGCGTAAAACGCAAAAGTGTTGCGGAAATAGTCCACGTTGTGCAGGTTATTGATGCTTCCGCCGTCAGTAAATCCCGCCATGAAAGAAGCAAAGCCGGTACCGCCGGTGCCAATGGCCGCGGGATTATCGGTGAGCGTGGGGCTAAAAGCAAGCGTCCCGCGCGCCGCGGCGGGCTGGAAAATTGTGAACTCTTCTCGCCGGATCTCGGTGCCGAACTTCCAGGTGTTGCGCCCTCGCACCCAAGTCAGATTTTCGGAGAGGGTGTAGGAATTCTGGAGCTCGACCGAGGGCAGGAATGTGGGGCTGCCCAGGGTGGCGACGTCGCTAAAGGTGAGCTGTGGCAACCCGCCAATGCCCGGCGAATACGGAACGCCTGGGAAATCGATGTTGGGCTCAGCCGAAACGTTAGTATCCGCGTTCAGTTCGAGACGATGTGCATTGACCCGGTTGTAGCCCAAGCGGAATTCGTTGATCAGGTCGGGCCTGAAAATGTGGGTCCAACTGGTGGCAAAGCTACGGTAGGCGAAATCCTCCTGGCCGCTGAAGAATCCGCCACCATCGGCCAGTCCGCCGAAGGTCCCGGGAATAAAGCTGGGCTGGTTTTCGAAACTGAAACGGAAGAAAGCGTTGTCCACGTCAGAGAATTTCTGGTCCACCCGAACGTCAAAGTTGTTGCGTGTTTCCTGGCGCACAGGATTGCCGACGAAGTTGTTGCCGCTCGAGTTGATCGGGCCGGCTGGCGGATACAACGCTGCGAGGCGCAGCGCCAAAGGATCCAGCGCGCCGCCGCCAGGCACGACGGGTGTTGCTGGAATAATATTCAGAGGCTTTCCAGTCCCGTCATATTGGAACGGCACGCCGCAAGCGGGTTGCGCGAGCTTGGCATCGAAAATCTCGCCGGCATAGGTCGGCACATTGTTGCAATCCGTGCCGGTCACGGTAGTGTAGTCAATCAGGCTCGAAAAATCTCCCGTCCGCCACGCCGTCGGTGGAACGAACGCAACCTGGGTTTGCGCCTGGCGCACACGGTATCCTTCATAGTCCACAAAGAAGAAGGTTTTCCCGCGGCCGTCGTACAAGTGGGGCAGCAAGACTGGACCGCCGAATGTCGCGCCAAACTGGTTCTGCTTGTACGGGGGAACCGGTCCCACCGGATCAAAATAGTTTCGCCCGTCCACGATGTTGTTGCGCAGAAATTCCCAGGCGGAGCCGTGAAGCTGGTTGGTCCCCGACTTGAGGACTGCGTTCACGATCGCTCCGTTGCCGCGCCCGAATTCCGCGCCGTAAGCGTTGGTCTGCACCTTGAATTCTTGCAGAGCTTCCACCGGAGGCTGAATTACGAAGTTCGTTTCATTGAGCAGATCGGGCAGGTTCGAGTTGTTGTCCACGCCATCCAGCAAGAAATTGTTCTGTAGCGATCGTGCTCCGTTGGAGCTGAAGCCGTATCCGCCTTCATCGCGCGCGCCCGGTTCGCTCGGCGCTGTGCCCGTGCTGAGCAGGGCCAACTGGGCAAAGTTCCGCCCGTTCAGCGGCAGGTTACTCACACGCTTCTGGTCAACGACCTGTCCCAATTCCGAAGTCTCGGTTTCAAGCAGGGGCGCCGCACCCGTGACCAGAACCTCTTCGGTCTGCTGCCCAATCTGCAGTGCTATGTTGATGGCGATGCGCCCCTGCACATCCAGCTGGACAACCTCTGACACCGCTTTCTTGAACCCCGCCTTCTCGACTGTGACCTTGTAGCGTCCGATGTGCAGTGGACTCGCGACATACTCGCCCTCATCGCTGGTGGAGAGAGTCATTTGGACACCTCGATCCACGTCCTCGACCGAGACCTTAGCGCCCTGAACTACCGCGCCGCTCGCGTCGCGCACGGTTCCGACAATGGTCCCGGCGTCCTTTTGCGCCCATAATGGGGTAGCGAATCCGATGGCTAGCAGAAGAAGGAGCGCACCGAGAATTTGTCGGGGGTGGAAAAGCACGGGCATGGCAAGCCTCCTGAGTCGCATCCAAAAGCGCTGAACTCTTGCATCCGCGATCTATTGTGTAAATTTACGAACTATTACTTTTACTTCCGTTTTAGGAGCTTTGTCAACTGGAATATCTTGCTCCCGAGCGTGAAAAAGGCCCGCTAGCCTTTCAAGGGGAGTGAGCCCCTGCCCGTGGCATTCCACTGCTGGCGCATGAAACTGATGAGTGCGCCGCGATCACGAAAAGCCTCGGTGCCACCTTCCTTAGTGGTTGAGTAGGCTCCCGCCAGATTGGCGAATGCCAGGCAATCCTCGAGTTTGGCCCCTTGCATGTGCTGGTGGATGAATCCGGCATCGAAACTGTCGCCAGCGCCGACGTCGTCCACAGTTTTCACGCTGGGGGGCGATAAGCTGCACTGTTCCTGCCCGGACCGGCAGATAGCAGCCGCGGAGCCGCGCTTCACCACCACAACTTTCGCTAGTCCAGCGAGCACGTTAATGGCTTGCGAAAGGTCGTCCGTGTGGGCGATCTTTTTCGCTTCACGATCGTTCGGGAGAAAAATGTCGACATACTTGAGAACTTCGAACAGGTCCCGGTCCCACTTGTTCTCAGGGTCGTCATTGGTATCGAGTGACGTGGACAATCCCACAGCTTTCGCTTGGCGGAACAGATCGGCGATCCGGGGGCGCAACGCGCGGTGCAGAAAAAACGACGAGACGTGCAGATGGCGCGCCGACCGGACGTATTCCATGTCGATGTCGGAGTACTGCATCTCAAACATGGTGCCGGGAAATGTGAGGATGTAGCGATGCTGCAAGTAGGGTAAAGCAACGGTCAGTCCGGTCGGTGTTCGCCCGGGTGTTTGCTTCACGCGGGTCACGTCAACCCCTGCAGTCACCAGCCGTTCCAGTGCCATCTTCCCCAATGGGTCTCCGCCAGTTTTCGAGATAAACCCGACCTTGGTTCCCAGCATTGCAAGGTTATGGGCGAAAATCGCGGACGAACTGCCCAGCGTGAGCGCCAGACCACTGGCCAATAACTCGCGATCGAGCACCAGTTCCTTGGGTAGCCCGTAGAGGATCAAGTCCAGATTGATTTCACCAACCACACATACGTCAAGTTTCGCCATTTTGTCCCCTTATCCGATTTCCGGCACAGTCGTAGAAGGCAATTTCAGCCCATTCCACATGCCGTCGCATAGGAGCGCAGCACTAACCGAATGTGATATCGGATGATCGCCCCCGGCTGGTTCTCGATTTGTTCGGCCCTGATTGCCTCGTACTCCAGAGGCAGGTATTGGCTGATGAGCGTCAACGGAACCGATCGCGCGGTGAGGTTCTCGATCAGGCGTTCGATCTCTGTTTGGACCGAGATCTCATGCCAGTAATATCGGCAGCGGTCGCTATAGCTGTAGGCCCGCGAGATGCGTAGCCGGCTCTCATCCCCGTTATAGTATGAGCGCCAGTAGGCTGGTTCGCGCAGCATTGCCCGATCAAGCGCTTCCCGCAGCTGCGATAACCTCTGGCTCTTTTCCCCGGCAAGTAGTTCTCTTTCGATGGCGCTCAAAGCGAATACGGCTTCCCGGAATGCGAAGGTCAACCACGGGCCCACCTTCAGAATGGCGAAGTGGTCTTCGACCATTTGAGCCAGAGCGCTGTGAGACTGATAGTCCGTGGAGTGCGCCTCGTATACGAGCAAAGGGCTGGGAGGCAAGCCTGCCGAGAGTGAATGAGCCCTTGTGCCGTCGTATTCAAATACGACATCGTCGCCGAACTCCACCCCGGGCTGCACCACCACCCCGACCACTCTTTGCCAGGCCGCCGACAAACCTTTCTCTTCAAAGGCCTGTTGAAAGACTTGCAGAGTCTGATGGAGGCTCTCGACCGTGGTCACAGCAGGAGGTGCGCCTAGAGCCGACTCGCCCCCTGGGACGGGGACTTCCGTCCCGATGACATACAGAGGATGGTCGGCACCGGGCGGCAAGTCTTTCACCGCCTGTTCAGCGGCTTGGCAAAGCACAGCGGCCCGCAGCGCGACAATCTGTTCAGGGAGGACCGCCGCGTCATCGGCACATGCCATGCTCGCATCAAGATGGATTTTCCGATAGCCGGCAAGCACACAAGCGCGAGTTAGTGCGCAAGCCTTGTTCAAGGCGCTGTTTGATGCTTCGTTCCTCCACGGAAATGGCCCGAGGTGGTCCCCGCCCAACAGTATTCGATCTCCGGGAAGCCCCATGCGCCGCGCCGCTGCGTGGACAAAAGCGGCGAACTGACTCGGCGTCTGACCGCTGTAACCACCCAGTTGATTGACCTGACTGGAAGTTGACTCCACGTGGAGGATAGAATCGTCTTGCATGGCCTGCTCTATGGCCGCGTCGATGACCCAGGGATGTGCGGAACAGACCGCATAAACACCGCCTTTTCCTGAGAGGCGATTACGGATCAATACATCCTGCAAGCTGGCGCTTGGGTTGTGGCCGCGCTTCTGAATCACAGGGTTCAATCCGGGCGCTCCCCCAGAGTCTCCTCGCGAAAGTGCATCGAGATTACTGTACGCTTACGAATATTTACGAATTATTGCACTATATATCGAATCCGCCGACGCAAGCAAGACGCCGTTGTGGACTAAACCTGTGGCTCGTGCTTTTTCTGCACGACACCCGTTGCAGGGGACTGTGTGCCGGAAGTCGCTGGTCAAGTTGGCGCTCACTGCCGGATGAAACCGAGTCGATGCACTACTGGCTGGGTCTAACAAGGACCCATGGGTGGTCGTCTCACGGCTTGGCGGACTCGAACCAGACGACCGCGCCCTTTGCGATCTCCGGCAGATGGAACAGAGTGCTCCCGTTTTCAAATCGACCGGTGATCGGCGTCTCCTCGCCGAGAAATGGCAGGAAGTGGCCCTTCACCTTGCCCGGCACAATTACTTCGGCGCGGCTCTCGGGAGTCTGCACGGAGTTTTCCCTGGCACGAAGGCCCTGAAAGTTGGCGAAAAATACGTGGATCTGGTTGTCCACGGACGCGATCTGTGCCGCAACCATCGGCGACGCTTTTACTCGAATCTCGCCACCGCCCAGGCTGTCCAGAAAAGGCTTTTCACTATTCGGTGAGGAATCGTCGAAATGACTTTCCGCCAGCGCCAGGTAGCGGGCTCCTGGTGAATCGGCGAGGTGGGTTAGGTTGGTCTGCGTCAGTAATTCTTCGCCGACGGCGCCGGTGGCGAAGATCTTTCCAATGCTACCAGCATACTTTCGCAAGGCGGCCGTCTCCTCTGTTGAGAGGATGCGAACATCCGGCAGAATCAAATTCTTCCCGCGGAACGAACCGAGGGTCCTCGGGGTCACGATCTGATATTCGCGATGACTCTGCATCAGAAGCAGGAGTGTTCCCTGGTACGAACGAAGAAACTCTTTTGTAAAGTAGTTGCGCGTGGCCGGAGAGAAGTAGATGCCGACGGGATCAATCGCCGTCCGCGGGCGATAAAACATCTTCTCGTGCGCTGCAATCCAGGTGAACACTTGCTTCCGCGTGGCCAGGTCGTTCGAGCCGGACATGACGTGAGTGGCAGCATCCCACACATTCGCTCCCGCCATGAGTTCCGACATGAAAAGATTCTTCATCGGCTCCGGGGCGCGGACCTTGGGATCGCCGTCCCAAGAGTAATTCAAGATCCATGTCGCTTTGCCCTGGGAAAATGCGCGGAAGGTTTGCATGCCGATCTGGTAACGGAACCAATCGAGCGGCGTTCGGGAAGCCGCCATATGATCTCCGTCGCCAAACTCGTACTCGTGCGCAATGGCATCGTTGACGGCATACAAGCTATATACATCCGCGCCGACGCGCACGGCTTCTGCCTCGATGCCCGGGTAGATTTCGGGAATCGTCTTGATTTGTGGATTTACACTTTTCGCGGTCTGATCGATTTCCCGCATGAAGTCGGTTAGCGCTTGGATCCGAAAATCGACCCATTGCCGAAAATTCGGGTCGGAGAAATCTCCCAGCTTCAGGTCGTGCCGTGCGTCAAGCCCAGTCTGCTTGCGAAACGCCGCGACCGTCGCGTCATCAAAGCTAGCCCAGGTGTCTTCCCAACCATCGAAGTGCGTCATCCAGTACGGGATGTCCACGTAGATGCCGTCGATGCCTGTGGCGGCAATCTGCCGCACCCGCTCCATGTACGTCTTGCGCCACTCTGTGGCGTAGGGACTGATCCACACATCCTCGTCGCCTTTTGCGATCCAGAAAGCAGTGCCGCCGCCAAAGATTGCGGGCTCGCCCGTGATCTTGCGTTGCAACCACTCCGGATGATCTTTGGCTACCGAATGGGGCGATTGGCCGGCGTTTGCCGTAATACACTCCAACCCCGCAATGTAAACGAAGGCGTGGTTTCCCGCTTTGTGAGCGCGCTCGGCCACGGCACGAATCGCGGCGAGTTTCGCTTCCGGGTTGAGGAAGCTCTCGTAGCGGCCCGGAATATCGTTGTCCACTTCAATGCCGGAGACGTGGCTCTCGCCCGCCTCGCGGACAATTCGCTCCGCGTCGCCTGTCCCCAAGGACCACGCAGCGATACGGACATAGTTTGTCCAATCTTGATTCCGCGAGTCTGGGTTCGCCCCGTCCTGATCTCGAGCACCATCCTGCCCCAACAGGAACACGCTCAGGGAAACCATGACCGCGGCCACAATCCAGGCTTCACATTTTTTCATGGTTGCTTTCTTCAGAATTCGAACCTCAATCCGAACTGGAAGTACCGGGGCAAGTACCCTGGTGCATCACTGGCAATTGCCCCAAATTGGGATTCTCCAAAAGCCAGATTCGACTGCTGGAAGCCGAAGCGAGGATGATTGGTGAGGTTGAATATCTCCGCTCGCACGTCCAACTTCATGCCCTCCCGGGGCACAAACGACTTATAAAGATTCACATCCGCGTTGTGGATGCCGGCGACGCGTAGACCGGAAAAGTAGCGTGGAGCGTTGCCCGGACTCTGGTCGCCAGGGTCGGCAAAGCAGTTGGAGTTAAAGAAAGAGAGCGGCGCCGGATTTTGCCAGCTCAGGGCGACGTCATTCATGCTCAGCCCAGACTTGAGTTGCGGGCACACGACGCTGGGCCGCTGGGTGCCGTTCGCCAGCCGCGGGGAGGCCATACCGAGCGCCATGGGTTGGCCCGATTGTTCTGTAATCAAGGTCGCGATCGACCAGCCTCCGACGAGGGCATCGAGGGCGCGGTTCATATCGCCGCCAATCCATTGTTTGCGGCCGATGGGCATGTCAATGACGACCGCAGCAGCCAGACGCTGCGGCGTGTCGTTGGCGCCGATGCTGTGTTCCAAATTCAGGCGATCCAGTTGTTGCGGGAGGCCGTACGCCAGAGAACCGATAAAGTTGTTTCTGCCCGCCGAGGAATCGTCGGTCGCCTTCGACACCGTGTAACTGCCGTCGAAACTGATGTGGTGCGTAGTGCGCTTCTGGAAACGAATCTGCATCGCGTTGTACCAGGAGCTGGCTTCCTCCAACATCAGGCCTTCAAAGTCTCCGGCGAATTGCGGGTAGGAGTTGAGCAGATTTCCCAATGGGAGGGTCGGCTGGCCGTAGTTTGAATCGGGCTCGTTGAAGCACGGGGCGGAAGCGCAAGGAGGGCTGAACATCGACGAGAACGGGTTGGCCACCTGCGTTTGAAGAAAGCCGCTCACGCAACTGTCTGTCTGACAGATCGAATCGGTGGGAGTTACCCCAGCTGAAATCTTCGCCAGCAGAGCCGACGGGATGAAATCCCGGTTGTTCGTGCCGGACCAGGGCAGATGGGTGCTGCGGTTTGCGGAGTAGTCCAACCCGAGTACGATTTCGCTGGGCAGCGCTCGCTGGATTCCGAGGTTCCACTGGTAGATCTCGGCGTCTCGCGCGGCAGTCGTACCCAGATCGTTGTTGTTGCCGTATCCCCAATTCGCCAGCGCGCCGTACTGCATACCTTGCGGACCCGTAAGTCCGCCGGGGAACGGATTTTCCAGGGTCGCGGATTGAGTTGCAAAATTGTCGTTGGTGAAGAACATGGTTGCCGTCTTGCGAAAGGCGGTGCCGGGATACTGGAAGTTTGTGGCCGGGCTCATTCCGAAATACATGCCAGCCCCACCGCGCACGACCGTCTTCGAATCGAGCTGATAGGCAAAACCCAGTCTTGGTCCAAGGTCTTTGCGGTAGGTTGGAACGCTCCGGTTGCTGGAGGTGGCGAACTGCGTGGTGCCGTACAGTTCCTCTGTCGTCGGAAGATTCGCGATCCCCTGCATCATTGCCTGGGCGCTCAAAGTGCCCGCTGGGGCACTGCTGGGAACGTTGGCCAGATTGATGTTCACGCCGCTATCGGCGGTGAAATTGCTGAATTGGATCCGGTTGTGGCGCTCGTTGTAGGGCGTGCTCCACTGGTAACGCAGGCCGAGATTGAGCGTGAACTTCGAGTTCACCTTCCAGTCATCCTGGATATAGAAGCCTGTCTCAGCCGATTTATTGGCCACTGAGGGATAGATATTGAGCGAGGGCGCGGCATAGTTTGGAGGGTTTATATTGTCGGCGTAGCCAAAGAGAAGGCTGGCAAACGGGTTGCCTGTTGGATTCCCAAGCGCATCCGTGTCGCTGTTGGGAGTCGGCGAGGTGACGTAATCGGAAAAGTTAAATACGCCAGCCGGATTCGGCGGCTGAAAAAAGTTGTTGTAGAACAGCCTCTGCTCCCCGCCGAACTTGATCAGATGCGAGCCCTTGGAGATGACCATTTGAGACGAATAGCTGTACAGGGTGTGGGCAAAGGTGGTGACTATGCAGCACTGGTCGAAAAGATCGGTCCATGGCGACGACCCTGTCATACCGAACATTGGCATCTGGTCCACTCCGTTGGCCTGTTGCAACAAGGCCGGCAATCCCTGAACGCCGCTCGGCAAGGAAGCGTTGAAGCTGGAGATCGAGGGAATACCGGACGTCGCCTTTTCGTGTACCCGATCCACGGCCGCGTGGTTTGTCCAGACAGTTCGCGGGTTGAGAGTCCAGGAATATTCGAACGAGCCGTTTTGCGCGGTTGTCGGACCGTTCGCGATTCCGTCATTATCAAATCCGTCTCCCAGAGTCTCCGCAGTGGTGAAGTTGGTCCAGCTCCGGCTGTAGCGGCCGTTGATGCGCTGCTTATCGTTGATCTGGTGGTCAATCTTGATGTCGAACTGGTAATCCGGCGAACTCGCTGTAGTGGTGAAATTGTAGTTGTTGAATTCTCCCGGGAGATTCGGTTGAGGATAGAGATTCAGGACGGCTTGCCCGATGGGGTTAATTTCTGTCTGGGGTATCACATTGCCTTGAACTTGCGGCCTGCATTGACCGGTCGCAGGCGGGGCACAGGCGACCAGAGGTTGCAACGGATCGTAAATGGTATTCGCCGTCGCCGAGAAGTCGCCATTATTCCGTTCCGCCATGGTCGGCACAGATGCGACATAGCTGGACGCGGAAATGCTGTGGACTTTCTCAAAATCGACGAAGAAAAAAGTCCGGCCCTTCTTGATCGGGCCGCCGATGGAAAAACCACCCTGGTCGCGCCTGGAGTCTGGTTTGGGGTTGGGCTCGGGGTTGAAGAAATCGCGGGCGTCCATCTGCGGACGCTGCAAGAAATACCAGCCGCTGCCGTGGAAGGCATTGGTCCCGCTCTTCATGGCCATGTTTACGACGGTGCCGCCGTTGTTGCCGAACTCCGCCGAGAAGCTGTTGTTCTCGACTTTTACTTCCTGCATACTCTCGACCAGCGGCTCGTAGTAAACGTTGGAGTTACCTCCCTCGCCCTGTTCCGGCGCGCTCAGCAGGGCGCCGTCCAGCCGTACCTCGGCAGTCGCGTTGCGCTGCCCGTTGGAAACGAAGTTGGTTCCCGAAGGATAGCTATCCGCCGTGCCCGACCCCGCTACCTCGGTCACGCCCGCCGATAAGAACATCAGGCCGAAGAAGCTGCGGTTGATAAGAGGGAGTTCTTTCACGTACTCGCTGGTGATGTCCGTGCCCAGCGTCGCGTTGTCCGTGTCCAGCAGAGGCGGCGCGGCCGTAACGACGATCGAAGTCGATGCGCCTGCAATGTCCAACCGGAAGTTCAGCGAGGACTCCTGATCGACCGCCAGAACTACGCCGGTTCGTTCCGCCGCGCGAAAGCCGGAGGCCTCGGCCTTGACGGCATAGGTGGAAGGGCGCAAATCGGTAAAGTAATACGAGCCCTTGTCGTCGGTGAGTGCGGAACTGGCAATGTTCGTGCCGACGTCCCGGATGGTCACCTTCGCATGGGCGACAACCGCTCCGGTCGCATCGGAAACAACCCCGCGCAACTGCGCCCGGTACGCTCCCTGGCCCCAAACGGAGATGGCCGAACCAAGGATTGCGACAACGGAAAACAGCACGGTGGCGCAGAGACGATGACAGACCGGCAACCACTCTGCTCTTCGAACTTGCATGGACGGCCTCCCGCAAAGATCAAGCCGGTGTATTCGGAATACTTGTGTTTTATAACGTTTACTTTCGCTCACACTATTACTTTCGATCCCAGTGCTTTGTCAAGCGCAAAACGCAAATCCGCGCCATCGGTTGCGGCGTTAGGCGTCCGAATATCAGTGGATGCCCGCGGCCATCCACGATTCAAAACCGCACTGGCGAGAGTCTCTTGTTTGTCTCCGAGAGAGGCCTCTCCCGCAACCCGTGACGCGCAATTACCCTTGACAACGCCGAACAATAGAAAGTAAAACGAACCTATTCGCAATACATCATAATATTTTCGAGGGGCGGAGATTTATCCAACTGGACAGGCGGCAACATGAAAAACCAAGCTGATCGGGGCGTGAGATCCCGACCAGAGAAAGACCGATGGTCGCTTTCGAGGAGGAGGCGCGGGCGGACTGTCGCGCAAGCGTGCTGTGTTTTGCTTGGCCTTGCGCTGCCTGTCTGGAATTCCGGGCAAAACAATTTGGCGCAAGAATCTATTCCTGCTGGCGCGCTCGAAGCCTCAACTAATCTTCAGATCCAAAGCTCAGTCTTGCGAATCGAATTTGACCACAACCTGCGCAGCCGTGTGGTCGCGCTGGTTGGTCGAAGCCCGCAATTACTAACCGCGTTTTCCGCGTCGGAAACGGTGACTGGCGTTCGCCCCTGGAGCGATTTTCCCCTGAGCGCAAGCCGCCGGGAACGTGTGTCGGACAGGTTTGGCTCCGGCGAGCGGCTGTCTCTGACGGGCAAGGCCGGCGATCTGCGCAAGGATGTCTCCGTCACGATTTACTCTGACTTTCCATCGATCGCCATCTTCGACGTTACCTACACGAACGAAGGGGCTGCTCGACTCGCAATTCGCGGTTGGGCCAACCATCAATATTCACTGCACGCGAACTCCGCTGCACGCGGCCCCGCATTTTGGTCCTATCAAAGTGGGTCCTACGAGAAGCGTCCCAATTGGGTGCTTCCGTTGCGTGCCGGATTCAAACAGGAAAACTATCTCGGCATGAATGCCAGCGACTACGGCGGAGGAACTCCGATCGTCGATGTATGGCGCAAAGACATTGGTCTCGCGGTAGGTCACGTAGAACCAGGACCCCGCCTGATATCGCTTCCCGTTTCCATGCCCGACGCACGTCATGCTCGCGTCGCGGTCCGCTCAACCCGTGAGCGCACGCTGGAATCAGGAGAGAGTTTTAAGACTCTCCGCACCTTTGTCTCCGTGCATCAAGGGGACTACTTTCGTACGCTCGCCGAATACCGCCGCCTCATGGTGCGGCAGGGATTTCAAATGGCGTCGGCGCCCGACAGCGCCTTTGGCCCGATCTGGTGCGCCTGGGGTTATGGTCGGTCGGTACAACTCCAGCAGGTCTATGACACGCTTCCGACGGTCAAGAAAATGGGCTTCTCGTGGGTCACGCTGGACGATGGCTGGCAGAACAACTACGGCGATTGGGCACTGGACCCCAAGAAATTCCCCAACGGCGACGCCGACATGAAAGCCCTGGTTGATCGAATTCATTCCGAAGGTTTCAAAGCGCAACTCTGGTGGTCGCCGTTAAGCGCCGTCCCGGATTCAAGATTACTCAAAGAACATCCCGACTTCCTTCTGCTGAATCGCGACGGATCGAAGCGAAAGATCTCATGGTGGAATTCTTTTTATTTATGTCCCTCCGACCGCGGGGTCATCGAATATCACAAAGCGCTGGTTCGTAAGATCCTGGGAGAGTGGGGATTCGACGGACTCAAGCTCGATGGTCAACACATGAACGCCGTTCCTCCTTGTTACAATCCGGCGCATCACCACAAGAGCCCGGAAGACTCGGTTGAGGGGCTGCCCGATTTCTTCCGGGAGATTTACGAAACCGCCCGCAGCGTGAAGCCGGACGCCCTAGTGGAATTTTGTCCCTGCGGCACTGCCTACTCGTTTTTCACGATGCCGCATTTCAATATGTCAGTGGCATCCGATCCGGAGAGTTCGTTTCAGGTCCGCTCCAAGGGCAAGACGTTGAAGGCGCTCATGGGCGATAACGTGCCGTACTTTGGCGACCATGTCGAGTTAAGCGACGGGGCCATTGATTTCGCCTCGACCGTTGGGGTGGGAGGAGTCGTGGGTACGCAGTTCGTGCTCCCGAATCTGGTCAAGAAACACAGCAAGTCGGATCTGACCCCGCAGCGGCAGAAGATCTTTGAGAAGTGGCTGCATATTTACAAAGATAAAATGCTATCGCGAGGTGAGTATCGCGGAGATCTTTACGACATAGGGTTCGATCTTCCCGAGACTCATGTTATCCGGAAGGACCAGGAACTTTATTATGCGTTTTTCGCCCCCCATTGGAGCGGACCGATTGAACTGCGGGGTCTGCAAGACCGCAATTATGGCATTGTCGATTACGTGAACAACAAAGACCTGGGAAGGGTGCACGGCCCGAAGGCCACATTTTCGGCTGAGTTTAGTCAACACCTGCTGATCGAGGTTCGGCCCGAATAACGTTGCCGTAGTTCGATCCGGGTTGCACACGGGAAAGCGAGCGATTGCCCAGGGGTGCATCGACGAACGAGACTGGGGCGAACCGGATTGGAACTTTTCCCTAGACAACCGAATGCCATGCGGGATAAAAGATGAAGAGCCAAGAGTATCTTCTTCTAGGGCAGGTGTGCCGTGGAGCGGCTCAAAGTTTCTGAATGCTAAACGAAGAGCGGCAAAGAGCGATCCTTGAGCTGCTGCGCCGGGATGGCCGGGTCCTGGTGGTGGACTTGGCCAGACAGTTCCACACTTCCCAGGTCACCATCCGCAAGGACCTGGATATCCTGCACCTCAAAGGCCTGATTCATCGTACCCATGGCGGGGCACTTCCAGCGCGCGACGGCGCCCTGGAAGACCCCACTTTGCGGGAAAAGGAGAAGCTGCATCGCAAGGAGAAGATGCAGATTGCCGCGGCTGCGGTGAGCATGGTGGCGGAAGGGCAAGTGGTCATTCTTGATTCCGGCACTACAACTACCGCCATTGCCCGCGCCCTGCGAAACTTTCGGAACCTGACAATCATCACTAACGCGGTAAATATCGCCGCCGAACTCTCCGGATCGGCGGTGGAAGTGATTCTGAGCGGGGGCAATCTAAGGAAGAACTCGTTTTCTCTGGTAGGGCCCATCGCGGAAGAGACGCTCCACAAATTGCACGCGGACATCCTTTTTCTCGGGGTCGACGGATTCGACGTTCAGTATGGAATCAGCACACCGAATCTTTTGGAATCGAGAGTGAACCGGGCCATGATCGAGATCTCCAAGGTGGTGGTAGCGGTCTGCGATTCCAGCAAATTCGGGAAGCGTAGTCTCTCGCTGATTGCTCCTCCGTCTTCTCTTCAACACGTCCTAACCGACTCCGGCATTCCCAAGGCAGACCTGAGCGCGCTGAAGAAATCTGGGATTGAAGTGACAGTCGTCTAATGCTGACTCCGTAAGATCCGGTCAGGTGAACTTCTTCAGCAGCTGCATTGCGTTGTCCCGATACACACGACGCAAAACTTCATCGGGAAGAAACAGTCCATAAATATTCCATCTGCCCTGGCGCGAGGCATGGGAGGGATATTCAAAATACTGGTCGTCGGTTTCCAAGAACCGAAAATGCAACCGGTACATCTCTGTTTCGGGGACCAAATCCGTGCCAAAGAGAATGCGATCGGAATAGCGCATGAAGAAATTGCGGGCGGTGTAGGGTTGGCGTCCCAATTCAGCGCAACGGGCACCGATGTCCACCGATACATTCGGATAGGTCTCCAGCAGGCGGCCCACGTATTCCAGATTTTCCGGACGCTCGGCAACGTGCGCCGCTACGAACATGGTTTTCGGGTGCCGCGCGAATACGCGATCGCGCTGGGCCAACAGCTCCGGTTTGCTGAAGTGCGACCCATGGAAGCTCCATTCGGGATGTGCAGCCAACTCTTCGTAACGCTCGTTCTCAGGGTCAACGGGCAAAAAGAAAGCGTCCGGGTCCGCCGTGTGAAACATGATGGGAGCGCCCAGTTCCGCCGCTTTCTCGAACAGCGGAGCGAGCCTTTCATCATCCACGCGCAGAAGCTTGCCGTCCGCGTCGGTGAGGCCGGTTCCGAGGTCCTTCCACAATTTCAGTCCGCAGGCGCCGTGTGCTACCAAATGTTCCAGCCGATCCACGGCTCTTAGAAAAAACCCCGGAGACTGCAAGTCGGACCAGTCCATCCAACCATAGGTTGCAAACCGGCCGGGTGCGGCGGTGTGGTACTTGAAGACCATATCGAGAGCTTCCCGGCCAACCCGCATAGTGATGTTGACGACCCGCTCGACGCCGCATTCATCCATGATTCGCAATACGCTGTGCGGATCTTGCGCATCGAGATGGTTGTGGTAGTCGATGACCGGGAACTTGGGACGCCGCACGTCATGCTCCGGAACAACGAGCATGGAGCGGGGACAGTAATTGCCGAGGGGCAGGTCCACCGACGCCTTGGCGGTTACCATCTCGATGAAAGCATCTTTGCTTGGCGTGTCTTCGCTCACAGTTGTCGCCAGCTTACAGCCCGTCGCGCGGCTTGACCTCTGGTCGTGGCCGAGTTGGGCGACCTTTCGTTTTATTGCTATACTGATTGCTAAACATTTCTATATATTTCGAGAACTGGTGCCAGTATAATGCACTCGCACCAGGTTGGGTAGGAGGGAGCTTGATTCAGGGACGCGTAATGGACGGACTCCGGGCGTTACTCGAGGCAAGCGAGAAGGAGAAGGAGGCCCGCGGCACCCGGTACACTCCGCTCGAAATCTTGCGTCAACCCGCGACGTGGCGAAAAACCTACCAGATTTGCGAGGAGCGACGGCCTGACCTCTGCCAGTTTCTACAGGGAGCGGGAATCGGTGCAGAACCCAGGCTTCGCCCTACCGTCTGTCTTGTGGGCGCGGGCACGTCCGATTATGTCGGTCGAGCTCTGACACCCTTATTGCACCGGCTCTGGGGATGTGAGGTGTGGGCAGTTCCCAGTACAGACCTTCTGACGAACCCTGAAGACCTGGTGTTCGAGGATCGGCCGTACCTGTGGATCTCGTTCTCGCGCTCCGGCGACAGTTCCGAGGGGTTGGCTGTACTCGAGGCCGCGATCGAAAGATACCCCGGAGTGCGGCACCTGTTGGTCACCTGCAACAAAGGGGGGCGGATGGCAGCGGTTTGCGAGAAGACGCCCGAGCGCGCCTTTGTGCTTGCCCTGGACGATACGGCGAACGACCGCGGGCTGGCAATGACCGGTTCTTACACGAACATGGTGATTGCCGGGCATTGCCTTGCGCACGTATTTTCTCCCAACGATTACGGCGATACATTCTCTGTGCTGCAGCAAGCGGGGGAGCGTTTACTGGAGTGCACCGAGGACGTTGCAACTGCTATTGCCCAGGAAGATTTCTCCCGGGCGTGTTTTGTGGGTTCGGGAGTGCTGCAAGCCGTAGCGCAAGAGTCCGCCCTGAAGCTGCTGGAACTGACTGCCGGCAAAATAACCACCTTGTCGGAGTCCACGCTGGGGCTCCGCCACGGCCCGATGTCGGCGCTGGACGAGAACACCGTATTCGTGAGTTTTCTTTCGCGAGATCCGCGCCGCCGGAAGTATGAACTGGACCTGATCGAGGAAGTCCGCAGAAAGCGGCTGGTAAAGCTTCTGGTGGTGGTAACCCCCGAGTCCACAAACCAGCTCGACCGGCTGGCGGATCATGTGCTTTCCGTGAACACGCCTGAGCTCGCAGACGAATACCGCGCGCCCGTAGACGTGATACTGGCCCAGTTGTTGGGGCTGTTCTGTTCCTTGCGGCTGGGTCTGCAGCCTGATTGTCCCAGCCCGAACGGCGCCATCAGCCGGGTTGTGTCTCACGTGAAGATCTACCGATAAGCAGGATGCCGACTTCCACCTCTGCAATGGCATGGAATCTGAGAGCGGCGTTTCTCGTGGGTCTCCTCTTTGTTTTTGTCTTTGCCGGTTCCCACGCAGCGGGACAGACTCCGGTGCTCTACGGAGTGTCTCCGGGAAAGGCAAATGCGGAGATCCGGGGCGCAGTTCTCTCGTTGGCGAACCAGATGATCCAAGCGCAATGGTCGGTTGCCGAAGGTAAGCTGACCGCTCTTACGCTGGTAGTCCGAACAACCGGGGCGAAAGCGTCTCTTCCGCGCGATCCCTTCAGCGTTACCTTCAAGGATGGGACGACAGTCCACGCTTCCGACATGATCATCGCCGACGGTCCGCAAATCGAAGATCTGCCCTCGATCTGGGGAACCTCGCGCGCGGCCAATCATTTCGCAGGCAAAGCCATTTCTCTCCGCCTGGAGTATCCGGGCAAAGAGTCTGCGGAGAAACAAGACACGAAGAGAATGGTTTCCATCGCCTGGCGCGCAGTGCTGCGCGACGATTCCAACTATATTCGGGAAGAGATCTCGCTCTCGGCACCAGATGGCGATCAGCCGATTGCCGAAGTGTATTTATTCAATGGGAGTCTGCCCGGCGCGAGTGTGATCGGGACAGTCAAAGGTTCTCCCGTGGCCGCTGGAGACTTGTTTCTCGGTTTCGAAAACCCCTTGGCCCAGTGCCAGGCGACAAATACGGTAACTTGTTCGATGAAGCGGGAACTACCCCTGAGGAAAGGGCAAACCGTCGACTATTCGCTGGTCATCGGAGTGTCGCCTCCTGGCCAAATGCGCCGCGGATTCCTGAACTACGTGGAGCGTGAGCGAGCTCATCCCTACCGCACATTTCTGCATTACAACTCCTGGTATGACATTGGCTATGGCAAGCCGTATGACGCGGCCGCGGTAATGGATGTAATCAACGCTTTCGGAACCGAACTGGTGCGCAGGCGCAACGTGAAGTTGGATTCCTTTCTCCTCGATGACGGGTGGGACAATCCGCATTCGACTTGGCAGATGAACGCTGGTTTTCCCGAGGGGCTTACTCCTTTGAACCACGCGGCGCAAGAATATGGTGCGGCGGTAGGGATATGGCTATCCCCATGGGGTGGCTACGAGGAAGCAAAACAGCAGCGGATCGACTTTGGCCAAAAGTATGGTTTCGAAACCAATGCAGGGGGATTTGCGCTGTCCGGCCCGAAGTATTTTGCCAGGTTCCGGGAAGTGTCTCTCGATTTCATCCAGAAGGATGGAATCAACCAGTTCAAAATTGACGGCACCGGCAATGTCGACAGCGTTTTTCCCGGCAGCGGATTCGACAGTGATTTTGCAGCGGCCATCCGTTTGATCGAGGACTGGCGCGCAGAGAAGCCGGACCTCTTCGTCAACCTCACCACTGGAACCTATCCTTCACCGTTCTGGTTGCGCTATGCGGACTCTATCTGGCGAGGAGGAGACGACCACAGCTTTGCTGGAGTCGGCAGCTGGCGCGAGAAATGGATCACGTACAGGGACGCACAAACCTATCGGAATGTTGTGCAAGCCGGTCCACTCTTTCCCTTGAATTCCCTCATGCTGCATGGGCTGATTTACGCCCGGCAGGCCGAGCATTTGGACAGCGACCCGGGAAGTGACTTCCAGAATGACGTCCATTCGTACTTCGGCAGCGGAACGCAACTTCAGGAGTTATACGTTTCGCACTCGCTCCTCTCAAAGAACGATTGGGATCTGCTGGCTGAAGCCGCGATTTGGTCACGACGCAACGCAGAAGTTCTCCGAGACACACATTGGGTGGGCGGCGACCCAGGCAAACTGAAAATCTACGGTTGGGCTGCTTGGTCGCCGGGCAAAGCCATACTTACGCTCCGCAATCCGAGCGACAAGAGTCAAAGCATCTTGATCGACGTTGGCCACGCCTTTGAGCTACCCCCAGAGGCGCCCCGTCGATTTCTGGCACGTAATTGTTGGAAGCAAGACAGCACGCCTACTCCAATGTCACTGGCAGCTGGACAGGAACACACCTTCACGCTGGGGCCATTCGAGGTCCTGACTCTTGAAGCTCTGCCGATACAGGGCGTAACAATTCGCCCCGCGTCGAGGCGGCGATTAAGTTCTCCTGCCCATTAGCTCATACGCTCCGACCCTTCAAGTCTGGCACAGATAACTCACGCCGTGAATAACTGTTGATGATGTATTCGTATTTGCGGTTGATGCGCGCGCTCTCTTCGATGAGGCTAACAAGTTTGAACCGAGTTATTTCTACTCAGCTCGCATACTTGCCAACTACTTACTGCCCAAATGGACCGGCGAAGAAGGAGCTACCGAGAAGTTCATGCAGGAAATCGCCGACCGCATCGGAGGAGATCAGGGTGACGTCTTGTATTTTCAAATCGCGACCGCCCCTCATCTGATTTGCGGCTGCGAGGATAATCCGCATCTCGAAGGCCTACCCCAAGTCTATACGCCAAATTTATACGCCAAATTGTAATACGAACTTTTCCGGAAACGGGCCGCCCTGGAAGTCCACTTGGCCATCCGGACCAGCCGCCCGCCGGAGATTCTTGCAAAGTAGCAAGCGTTGGATGATCGCAGGAATCTGCACGAGACTGACTTGGTCCCCCAGGCAGGTGTGGTAGCCGTAACCAAAATGCATGTTTTGATAATCAGGCCTGCCTAACCGGAACTCTTCCGGAGTGTCGATCTCTCCGTCGTCCATCATTCCCGACCTTGCCGACGCGAGCACGACGGTTCCCGTCTTGACCAGCGACTTTCTGTCCGTGTCATCGGCCAACATATAGTCCTGCTCACAAAAGCGAACCACGAACGGATTGATGGGATGGAAGCGCAGAGCCTCCCAGACGTATTGCGCTAACAGATCGTCGTTGCCGGCGGCGGCTGCACCCCGCGCTGCTTCGAACTGCGCCGGGCGTTCCAGCAACTCGTCGAGCGCCTGCACTATCGCAGCCGAAGTCGTTTCTACTCCGCCCACGAGCAGCCCGATAGTATTGGCGATCACCCTTTCTTCGTCAAAACCAATCACCTCCGGCAGGACGGTTTTCAGCAGCCTGGAAAGCGTATCGTCGAGGCTAGGGTCGGCCTTTAACTCCGCACGCCGCTGCCGCACCAACTGCGCCAGATAAGCTTTCGCCTCGGTGCCAGCTTGAACATTGTCGGCATGAATCTTGGGATCATTCTGCGGCGTGTTATGAAACATGTCGTATTGTGTAGCGCGCGACCACCGCATCATGGTCGGAACATCGGGACCGGGAAAACCGAAATACTTTCCCGTCAATTGCACCGGCACGAGGCGCGATAGCTGCGAAACTACCTCGATGGTGCCCTTCGAGGCTTGAATTGCCGCGTCCGCCAAATCTGAGACCAGCTTCCGAACGGCCGGCAGGTCTTCCAGCCGCAGCATCGCAGTCATAATCGACTTGTCACGGCGGTTGATCGTAGTGCCATCCCGCGCCAGCATGAACGGCCCAACACTGGGATCCATCTTGGGTTGATAGAGACGCACGGAAAAGACTTTCGGCCGGGTCAGAATCTCTTGCACGTCAACGAAGCGCGTCACCAGGGTCGCGGCCGGCATGACGAAGATTGGACGGTGCGCCCGCAGTTCGGCAAACATGGTGTCGGCGTCGGTCAGCACATACTTAAGGAACAAGCCCATTTGCTGAGTTGGCTGGCTAGGATCAATCGCGTCGTACTCTTCGAGGAAAGACATCTAATCACCCCATCGGAGGAATGCTGCCAAGGCAGAGCCCACAAACTTAAAGCGTCTTGAGATATTCGATAATCGCCCAGCGTTCGTCGTCGCTGAGTTCCGGACCAATGACGCCTTTGCCCGGCGTATCTCGGAATTCATGGCCCGCATTCGAATTGCCGGGATGCGGATCGCCCGGCTGATCGGTGTCGAATTCAAAGCCGCCGTCGAATTTTGCCGTACTGTATCCGACATTCTTGGGATCGAACTCGCGGCTGCCAACATAGAAAGTCTTATCCCGCCGGTCCGCCGGAAGCAACATCTGATACAGGCTGGGCACCGATCCGTTGTGCAGGAACGGCGGCGTGGCCCAAAGACCTCCCAGAGGCCGGGCGCGGTAGGCCAAGGGCGCAACCACGTCATCGTTGCGATAGCCATTCCATTCCATTTTTTGCTCCGCGGACAAGCCGAGCGCGGCGTAGTTCATATCGCGAATCTTTCCCGTAACC